>Ga0265292_1000055_pt1 | contig 253463 bp, 268 predicted proteins | sample Munlanlewell296A_FD_189080 | JGI IMG/M metagenome (GOLD analysis project Ga0265292, IMG submission 189080) | Leachate microbial communities from a municipal landfill in Southern Ontario, Canada - Leachate well 296A | ecosystem: Engineered > Solid waste > Landfill > Unclassified | place... | reverse complement strand
TTTAGCCGAGGTTTTACTAAATCCTTTTCCCCAAAAATCGCTTTAGCAAAACCGAGACCTTGTTTGAATTTAGATTTTCCGCTGGATTTTTAGTAAAATGAGTTCTAGCCGAGTTTAAAAGACACACATTCTAAAAAATCACCTTTTTGGTGATTTTTTAGAATGTCGGACTTTTCTTAAATTGACTTTACTTTGACTGTATTTTTCTTTTCTTTATCAACTTTTCTGATTTTTATAGTAATAAGACCATGCTTTTCTGTAGCATCAACTTCTTCTGGTTCTACTTCTGCTGGTAATGATATGGTGCGAGAAAATTTTCCCCAATAAAGTTCTTTTGTAAAATAATTATCTTCATCTATGTTTCTATTTTCTTCGCGTTTACCACGAATAGTAATTATGTCTCTAGCAATTGATAGTTCTAAATCTTCTGGTTTAACTCCAGCAACCATTGTCTGAATAATAATATCAGTTGGTGTTTGGTAAACATCTATTGAAAGCTCTGCTTCTTCATTTTCTTCTTCAATCCAATTACTGTTTGATTTTTTATTTCCTTTTTCTGACCCCATTCCTCTTGTTGAATAATCTTTTTTGGGTTCTGAGTATTCTTCTGCACTCATACTTCCTGTTAATCTTTCAAAAAAACTTCTTTTTCTATTTTCCATTTCGTACGAAGTAAAAGGTATTTTTTACTTTTACTTTAATTAAATAATAATCAAAATTTTATTCCCGTAAGAATATACGACACAAACTTCTAGCGGGATTAATCTTCACTCATTCTTCTAACTTTTTCAAAAAGCAACATAACAATAATTGTGACGACCCATAAAAATGCGAACACTTTTAAAAAATCATTTCCATCATTTCTTATTATAAAAAAATTAAAGGCACTATGCAAGGCAATAGCAATCAAAAAACCAATAAATAAAAACCATTTTCTTTTAAATTCTTCTGTATAGAATGAAATTCCTATTGCAATACCTATTGCTCCACTTGAAATAGTGTGCAAAAGAGTAGATCCAAGAAATCTAAGTTGACCCGTGAGAAGGCTAACCGTTGTTCCACTTGTTGAAAATGGTTTAATCAAAAACATTGCATTTTCAAGTGCAGCGAAACCTAAAGCTGCTGTAATAAGGTATATTGGCCAATCTATCGGTTTGTCGGCATGGTTTGTTTTAAAAAGAATTACAAGAACAGCAAGATATTTTAATATTTCTTCTGCACTAGCCCACAAAACAAGTTCCATTTCGTAAGAACTTACATGTGTTTGTATAAATTTTTGGATTGGTATAGCAATCATAACCGCTATCATGCCCATAATAAATACTATAGTAAGTAATCCTGTGGGTTCAGGGTGTTCTTCATCTTCTCTTAGCCAAAACCATAACCAAATAAGAGAGGGAATTATTCCAACTAAAAATGCTAGAACTAAAATTTTTGGATCAGTTGTTAAGAAGGCCATTTTTCGATCATTAGAAGTTTCTTATCTTTCGTGAGCCCGCCTAGACTCTGTGAGGTTGGTAGCATCGACCAAAGTTCTTCTGTGATAAATGGCATAAAAGGATGTAGAGCTTTGATTAGTGTCACTAGGTGAGTATGGAGTAGAGTTTTTGCTGAGTCAGAGTTTGTATTTTGCTTATTGTTATCAATGATTTTTTTCTTAGATCTTTCAATAATTACATCTGCAAAAGTGTGCCAGAAATAATGATAAAGTTTTTCAGCAACAATATAGAATTTATATTCATCCATTTCTTTGGTAATTTCTTGCATTAGAGTCTGAAGTTCTTCATCAGATTTTTTATCTTCTTCATCATACTTTATTTCTTTGGGATTTGCGGGAATAGGGAAGTCTTTTGTATTGTCTAAAACAAAGCGTGTTGCATTCCAAATTTTATTTGCAAAATTTTTGTAACCTCTTATTTTGTCAGGCGAAAGTGCTAGGGATGTTCCTACGGTATTACCAACGATCATTCCCATTCTAAAAGCATCTGTTCCAAATTGATTAGTTAATATTAGTGGGTCAATAACATTTCCTTTACTTTTGCTCATTTTTTGGCTTTTTGCATCTAAGACCATTCCATGCAAGTAAACTGTTTTGAATGGAATTTTTTCTGTGATATATAGTCCCATCATTATCATACGTGAAACCCAAAAGAAAATAATATCACCTCCAGTTTCCATAACATCTGTAGGATAGAATGTTTTGAAATCTTTAGAATCAGGATATTCAAGTGTTAAAAAAGGCCATTGGCTGGATGAAAACCAAGTATCAAAAGTGTCATTATCTTTAATAACCCTTCCATTACATTTATTGCATTTTAAAATCTTATTTTCTAAATCCACCATTCCGTGACCGCACTCGGTGCATATTTTTGCGGGAATCGGAATACCCCAGACAATTTGTCTAGAAATATTCCAATCAATAATATTTTTTAACCAATAAGTAGTAATTTTTTTATAATGTTCCGGGATGTATTTTATTTCTTCGTTGTTTATTTTTTCCAATGCTTTTTCAGCCAAGGGTTTCATTTTAACAAACCACTGACTTTTTATTTGGGGTTCAATAACTGTTCCACATTTATAGCAAGTACGCACAATATGTTTATAATTTTCATCTATTTTTTCCACTAAGCCTTTTTTTTGGAGTTTTTCGATGATTAATGGACGGGCTTTTTTGATATGCATTTCCGCAAACTCTCCGGCTATTGGTAGAAGTTTTCCGTTTTCGTCAATAATTTGCTCTTTTTCTAGTTTATGCCTTTCTGCAATTTCAAAGTCAGCGTTGTCATGCCAAGGAGTTATTGTCATTACACCAGTTCCAAATTCCATATCTATCGCTTCATCTTTTATTATAGTTGCTTCAATTGGCCCATTTATCCATTCAAGGTTTAGTTTTTGACCGTCTTTATATTCGGAATATCTTTTATCAGCTGGATGCATAACAACATACTTATCTCCAAACTTTGTTTCTGGGCGGGAGGTGGCAATGATAAAAGGTCCGTATTTTAAATAGTAAAAATTTTCTACACGTTCCTCATCTTTAATTTCTAAATCAGAAAAAGAAGTTTGATGTTTGGAACACCAAGAAATAATTCTGTTTCCTCGATATATTAAATTATTATTGTACATTCTATCAAAAGTTTTATAAACAGTTTTTATAACATTGTCGTCTAAAGTAAATTTCTCACGAGACCAGTCACACGAAGCTCCCATTTTTTTTATTTGGGATTTTATATTTATTGAATTATTTAGAGTGAAATCAAGAATTTCTTTATATAAAACTTTTGGATCCATTCCAAATCTGCTTTTTCCTTCTTTTTCTAATTTTTTTTCATAAACTACTTGAGTTTCAAAGCCGGCATGGTCTAGTCCGGGAAGCCACAGTGTCTTGAAGCCCTGCATCCTTTTGTAGCGAATCATAATGTCTTCAATAGTCATTACAAGACCATGACCAGCGTGGAGAGAGCCATTAGCATTAACTGGTGGCATTATTATTGTAAATACTTTCTTTGGGTCACCCGGAAGATTATCGGGATTAAAAAAGCCGCTATCTTCCCATAGTTTATATATTTTTTCTTCTGTTTCTTTTGGATTGTAAGGTTTGAGTAGTTTGTCGTGCATGCTCAAATAATACCATATTATAATCTTAAATTACCAATTGCTTTTATTTTTTCTATTTTTGGAGTTTTCTTTTTATTTTTTAGATAGTTTAAATATCCAGCTATGCCTATCATTATAGAATTATCTCCAGAAAGTCCTTCTCTAGGGAATATTAGTTTTGTATTCTTATTTACTACATTTTTCATTTCACTTCTTAGATATTTATTTGCAGCTACTCCACCAGCTACAATGAGAGTTTTTATTTCATATTTTTCTATAGCTTTTTTTGTTTTATATGTTAGGCATTCTATTGCTGCGTTTTCGAATTCCATAGCAATTTTGTTTTTTGTTTGTTCACTAATTTTTTCTATGCCACCCAAGTCTTTTATTAAATAAAGTACAGCAGTTTTAAGTCCAGAAAAAGAGAAATTAAAGTTTTTACTATATAGCATTGGGCGGGGGAGTTGAATTGGATTATTCTCCTCTTGAGGAGTACCCGCTTTAGCGGGGGAGGTGGATGAATTCGCAAACTGATATCCACTCCGTCTCGCAAGCGAGCCACCCCTCAAGAGGGGAATTAAATTCTCCCTTTGCCTTTCCGCTAACTTTGAAATTTCTGGTCCACCTGGATAGGGGAGGTCGAGCATGCGGGCAACTTTGTCGAAAGCTTCACCAACTGCATCATCTAGAGTCTCTCCTATGATTTCATATTCCATCCATTCTTTTATAAGAATGAGCTGTGTATGTCCCCCAGAAACTAAGAGCGAAAGTATTGGGAATTTTACTTTGGGAATTGTAAATTTTCCCTTATTTTTTCCAAAGACTGAAAATAAATGTCCTTCCATGTGATTCACGGGGATTAATGGTATTTTCCATTTTTGCGCTAATTCTTTTGCAAAAACTATTCCTGTCCAAAGTGATGGTTCGAGCCCAGGACCATAAGTTACAGTTATGATATCTACGGGTTTTTTCTTTTTTTCAAGTTTTGTTTTTTTAAATGCTTGTTTTAAAAGAATCGGTAAATTTTTAATATGCTCACGTTTCGCAAGCATAGGAAAAACCCCTCCGAATGGTATGTGAATATTTATTTGAGAGTTTAAATTATTAGTAAGCACTTTAAAAGAAGCATTTTGTATGCCTCTTTTCGCTTTCAATATGCTTATAGCCGTGTCGTCACAACTTGTTTCAATACTTAGAATTTTCATTCTAATCTATCGTTCAAGTGATCGTCTAAGATTTACTAGTTCTTCTTGTTCTAGAGGAGTAAGCTCTCCCTTTTCTGTTTTTTCTGTCAATTCGGCAATTCTTTTTAGATTTTTTTCTGTCATTTCTTGTAATGCTTTTTCTGCTCTCACATCTGAACCTCCTAGACCACGCAAAGGATTTTCTAAAGGATTTTCATTCATATATTTTTATATTATTTTATTTAATAATCTATTAACTATAACAAAAATATGGTTATAGTCAAGTTCCCTAATGGTGCGCGATACAGGATTCGAACCTGTGGCCTACCCCACGTCAAGGGGTCGCTCTACCAACTGAGCTAACCGCGCATATATTTTATATCATTTTTTTTTGTATTCTTTCAAAGGCTAAAATAAAAGCTCCCATGCGTAAATATGTTTTTGATTCTTTTGCTTTTTCAAATACTTTTTGAGCAGCATCATTCATTTTAGGCAAGAGTTTGTCGAAAATTTCTTTTTCACTCCAATGTTCATTTTTTAGATTTTGATCCCATTCAAAATATGACACTGTAACACCACCAGAATTTGCGAGAACATCTGGTATAACAGATATGTTTTTTTGAAACAATATTTCATCAGCTTCAGGAGTTATTGGACCATTGGCAAGTTCTAGAATCACTTTTGCTTTTATTTTTGATGCATTTTCTTCTTTTATAACATTTTCAAATGCAGCAGGAATCAATAAGTCACATTCAAGTTCTAGTAATTCTTCATTTGTAATTGTTTTACTTTCTTCAAATCCTGAAAGGGAATTGGTCGTTTTTTTATATTCTGTTAATTTTTTAATATCAAGACCATTTTCATTATAAATTCCACTTTTTGAATCAGATATAGCTACAACAGTGTGTCCATGTTCGGTAAAAATTTGAGCTGCGTTATTGCCAACATTGCCAAAACCTTGGATTACAACTTTACACTTTTTTGGTAATTTTAATTGTTCACGTAGAGAATCAAAAACATAAAACCCACCGAGTCCAGTCGCTTCAGTTCGACCTTGCGAGCCGCCATTTTCAATTGGCTTTCCGGTAAAAGTTGCTCTAGTCTTATCTCCGGTAATTTTTTCAAATTCGTCTGACATCCATGCCATTATTTCAGGTGTAGTATTTACATCAGGTGCGGGGACATCTTTATGTGGTCCTAAAACATCAGACAATCTTCGTACCCATAAACGAGAAAGTTTTTCTAATTCATTTTTAGATAATTTTTTAGGATCAACTGTTATTCCACCTTTACCTCCGCCCATAGGAATTCCTGCAACTGCGCATTTTATTGTCATCCAGAAGGCGAGTGCCTTTACTTCGTTTATTTCAGTATCGTGGTGATATCTTATTCCACCTTTATAAGGTCCCAAAGTATTGTTATATTCTACCCTATATCCTTCAAAGATTTCGAGAGATTGATCGTCCATTTTGACTGGTATTGAAATTCTAATATCTCGATCTGGTGTGCGTAGGCGAGCTACAAATTCACTACCAAAGTCTTTAATTTTAGCGACTTTATCAAGCTGTGACATTGCGTTTTGAAATGGATTATTCATATTTTTATATTTGAAATTAATTTTCTGATGTTATTTTTTCTAATATTTTTAGTTCTTCTTTTGTGTTGGGTTGAAGTGCTTCAATAAGATTTGCTACTGATACTGCTTCTATTTTTTTATTTTGATTGTAAGCTATTTTTATTAAGTCAGTTAAATAATATTCACCTTGCGCATTTTCATTTTTTATTAAGTTAATGTTTTTCCAAAGCCAATCTGAATTAAAAACATATACTGCAGGATTTAATTCTTTTATCATTTTTTCTTTTTCTGTTGCATCTTTAAATTCAATTATATCTTCAACTTGTTCATTATTCCTCCTTATTATTCTACCGAAATGTCTCAAGGCAGATCTCCATTCTTCGAAATCTGGAACTGTTACTGTAGCTATTGTTATTGTTGGATTTTTTTCATTATGTTTTTTAAGTAAACGCTCGATGGTTTCTTTTGAAATAAGTGGTTGATCTGAAGATAATACCAATACTGTTTTATGATCAGGATGAACATTATTTTTTGCTGATGCGACTGCGTGTCCAGTTCCTAGTTGTTTTTCTTGTTCTGCGTATAAATAATTATTTCCCAATATTTCTTTTATTCGTTCTTTCTGGTGGCCTATTACTATTATTGGTTGTATTTTTAAGTGTAGGGTAGTAATAGTTTCAAGTATATGTCGAATAAGTGGCTTTTCTTTAAGCTTTACAAGTGCTTTAGGCTCGTCGGATTTCATACGGACTCCTTTTCCTCCAGCTAAAATTATAATTTGAACGTTATCCATGCTCTCCGATTTTACACCAAGATTGTTTTAATGCAAGAAAATGTTTTCATATTTTTATTATATTCTAAATAAGTTTTAAAATAAATTACTCTGTTGTTATACCATCAAAATCTGCTTCATGAGCCATGGCTTCATCGCGAGTAGCTCGCACAATACCATCTTTGTGGTGAGCAGGTGAGTATATAGTATAGAGTTTTAAATCTTCACTTTCTGAAGTGTTAATAACATTATGCTCTGCTCCTTTTGGCACGACAACAACATCTCCATCAGAAACTAGATATTCGTTGCCATTAATCAAAACTTTTCCAGAACCTGCTTCAAAACGAAAAAATTGGTCGTTTTCATTATGAACTTCCATTCCTATTTCACCACCTAAAGGTAGTGACATTAAGACTAATTGCATATGTTCGCCTGTATAGAGTACTTTGCGAAAATTTGTATTTTCTTTAGTTAAATCTTCAATTTTTCCATAATATCCTTTTTTCATAGTTTTTTTGTCTCGCCGTAGCTTTAGCGTAGGCGGATTAAGTTAATTAATAATAAACATTTTAACATATTTTATTTATTTAAAATTAAAAGTCTCTATAATCTTCTTAAAAAACATATCAGCATCAAATGGAGGTTCGCCAAACATATTCCTCTCTATTTTGACATTATAATCTTTCCCATAAAAGATAAGCCAATCCCAATCACCATCTTTAAATTTATGATTGTCTACATATAAAGATGGATCTTGGATATATTCGTAAGAAATATTTTGTGGATTTTTAGGTAAGACATTTGTGTTTTTTTCTAGCCCTTTTACAATTTTGTGAATTTCAATTTTTGGAGGTACTTCATATTCAATATTGTCTGGATAATTAAAATACATTATGCACAAATTTTCGCGTCTTTTTTCAATATATTTATATTCCCAATCTTTAAAATCTGGAAATTGAAAAGTAAAATCAAAACCTGTACAAGTAAAAGTTTTGTATTCTGTGGGATTATTAGAGTTATTGTTATTTAAATCCATATTATTATTGTTATTAAAATCTATTTTAAATATAAAGAATAATGATAAAATTAAAACAAAAAATATCATTAAAAATGATTTCATACAAGTTTATTTTAGCAGAAATTATTAAAATTAGATAGCTTTTTTTTGTTAATATGTGTTATACTATATGTATTATGCAGAAAATTAAAAATATTATAGAGAAAATAAAAATATGGTCTTTGCGCAAAAAGATATTTTATGGGATATTGATAGTTTTTTTAATTTTTATTATAGTAATATTTTTTAAACCTAAAGATAATAGCGCAAATATTACTACTGATATTGCAAAATTCATGAATCTTAAACAAACAGTTTTGTCTACTGGTGACCCTAATTATACGGAATTGGAACCCAGTATTCAATCAAATTAAAGGATTTATCACATTATGAAATTATTCTGAAAGGTTGGCTCGCCTTTTATTTAATTTAGGACCGACCAGAATTCTATCTAGATTCTTGGATGTGTATTGTAAGTATTCAGAGAACTTTTTTTGAAGTTTTTGTTTATACTCTTTATCTTCAATTTGGTTCCTAAATACATCTTCAAACACATTCAAGATTAAAAATATAGTCCCGATAAGCTGATGAGTATGTGCTATAAACCAGTCATCATCTTCATCAAAGTAGCTATAAGTATCTTTAATAATTTTTTGCTCCAAAAAAAGTTCAGACTTTCGCCCATTTAGGAATTTAATGAAGTTTGCGTGTGATTGTTCTGAGGCAAAGTTAAATTTATCCTTAAGTTTCTTTCCAAGGTCACCCTGCCGTCCTTCTATTAGTAATTTTTTGTACTCTTCGTCATTTTGATCTAGAAGCTCCTTTTTAGACCAAATATTAGCTTTATTTTCATCTCCTTTAATAGCATTAATAAAAGTCGTGGCCTCAATAGCTGATCTAATGTTTTTATAAGCAAGAGAAAAATGTCCTCTAAAAATTGAAAGAAATGTAAGGTGTATGTCTTTTACCACCATATTTACCAGTCCAACACTTGTTTGAAAGTTAAGTTTTACTTTTAATGATCTCTCAAATTTTTGAATTAGTAAAAATACTTCTGTAACCCAAAAAACTTCATCCTGAAATTTTTCTAGATTCGATGTTAACTGTTTATCCTCTAATTTAGACCATTCAATTAAATATTCCTTGTTGTTCATAGTTAAAGATATGATTGGTTTTTATGTCTTCGAATTTACCCATTGTATCACGAATTTATAATCTTGAATTAAATAAAGGGTTTTTCTGATCTCTACAGTATTTGATTTTTTAAACCAATTTTATGGGCCTTAGCCAAGTTAAAGTTTTTATGATACAATTTTTACATGATACTAGAATCGATAAAATATGCTGAATTTAAAGGAACAAATAAGGAATGGTCTCTTACCCATCCCAACTTGGGAAAGGTTAATTTAATCGTGGGTAAAAATGCTAGTGGAAAAACTAGAACCGTAAACATTATTTCTTCGCTCTCAAATCTTTTATCAGGGAAAGTAAAACCTAATCTTCAGTCTTCGGATTATAATGTGGTTTTTAAAGATAAAGGTGTGGATATTCAGTATAAATTTATTATAGCTGAGAGTAAAGTGGTAAGTGAGGAACTTATAAAAAATCGCAAGATCTTATTGAAAAGAAACAAAGGGGGTAAGGGTAAGATAGTTACCTACCCAAGCAATAAGAGTGTGAACTTTCAAACTCCGGATAGTGAACTCACTTCTAATGTAAGGAGGGATTCCGTCCAGCACCCTTTTTTTGAGGATTTATATAGCTGGAGTAGTAAATTGCATTTGTATCGTTTTGGAAAAGAAATGGGTCAAGACAAATTGATGCTTTCTAAGCAAGATGTAGTAAATGAACCAAAATTGAAAGAGGCAGAGGGTGTGTTTGCAACATTCAAAGAAGGAAAGGAAAAATACGGAATGAAATTCGTCAATTCTGTAATAAAAGACATGGGTTCGATTGGTTATAACTTGGAGTATATAAAGATTGATAAACCAACAAATATAGTTGCAAATATGGAGTTGCTATGTTTAGTAATAAAAGAGCGAGACATAATAAAACCAATAAGCCAACTGGAGATATCAACAGGCATGTTTAGGGCACTTTCTCTAATTATACAGATAAACTATTATGCTTTTGCGTCTAAGCAAAACTGCATACTCATTGATGACATAGGAGAAGGGTTGGATTTTGATAGAGCAACAAAATTAATAGAAATTATAATTAAAAAAGCTGAAAATTCAGACACGCAATTGATAATGTCAACCAATGATCGTTTCGTCATGAACAATGTTCCATTAAAATACTGGTCTATAATACAAAGAAATAATAAAGGTTCTAAAATTTTTAATTATCAAAATTCAAAGAAAATTTTTGATGAGTTTGAGTTTACGGGGTTAAACAATTTTGATTTTTTCTCGAAGGATTTTTTTGAAAAAGGATTCAAAAAATGAAAAAATTAGCTTTTTTTGTTGAAGGGTTAACGGAACAACTCTTGGTTAAAAAATTATTTGAAGAGGTAGCTGGTGTAAATAATATTGTTATTATAGAAGCAAAATCCGCTGGCAAGAAAGGTTCACTAATAATCAATATAACTGCTCAATCTAAAAAAACAAAAGCCAAGTTCTATGTACTTATCGTTGACTGCTCTAGGGACACAATGGTATCGCCGAATGTGATCGAGAACTATCAAAAGATGGTAAAGGGAGGTTATGCTAAGATTTTAGGGTTAAGAGATGTATTTCCACTTAAATACTCAAACATCCCAAGAATTAAGATGGAAATGAGAAAATATATTCCAACGAATCCCATACCTGCACACATCCTCTTAGCAGTTATGGAAACAGAGGCATGGTTTATGGCAGAACACTCACACTTTAAAAAAATACATAACACACTTACTGTTGAACTAATAAAAAAGCGCCTATCTTATGATTTACTTGTTGATAATATAGAATTAATAGAAAATCCTGCAAAAGAATTACATAAGATTTATTCAATTGCTGGAAAGGCATACTCTAAAACAAGAAACAGAATAAGTAGAACAGTTAACGTTTTAGACTATTCAAATCTATATTTAAATACGATAAACAGAATGCCCCACCTGAAGGATCTTATAAAACATATTGAGTCATTTCTTAGCTAGTTTATTTTTTTTCGTCGTCAGACTTTTTTAAGTCTGCCATTTGGATTGGACTTTGTATTTGAGGAGGAGTCATATCTATTACACCAAACTGTTTCTCATATCCTTCTATTTGTTTGTTTATCCAAATAGAAATACTTTTCATGACTTGTGGAGTGGTCGCAAAAGAATCAAGATTATTTCCTGAGGTAAGTGCAAAAGAGAAAATTTCTTTACCATAAGCACCAATAGCTCCATCGACAAATTTTTTTGGTAATTGGTTCATGTCTATTTTTGTTGGGTCAATCATAATTTTTTATATTTAAATTAAAACTTATAATTCTTTAATTGTAGCACAAAATCTAGGTAATTTTGTCTTCAGATTTTGGCTCTCTTGCAAAAGCTAGAAATAGCCCTGCTAAAGAATCTAAATACTCATTGGCAGTTTCTCTAGATAAATCTAAATTATTCTCTTTTTTGAAGTTCTTAATACATTCATCTATGAGTTTATCGCTGTACTGGTGCATAAAGATTGGTTTTTATTTTTGCTATTGATTGGCTAAAATCAGACCCAACATTTACAGTTTCAAAAGATAGACCTGCACTCTTGAAAATTTCCTTCTTTACATTATCCTTTTCTTGTTGATTGGGGTTATTGTGATAACCACCATTTACCTCAATGGCTACAATTGGCTTGAAGTAAGAATCGCAAACAAGGAAGTCTATGTGTTTAGGTAAAATACCATTTCTCATGTGGTAGTAGCCTTTACCACTTACTGTTTCTAAAATATCTGCAATTCGCATTTTAGGAAAAATGTAATACCCATGTGGCAATTGTTTTTGCAGTTCAAAAAAGAAAGCAGACTCACTGCGATTCATTACGCTTGATCGTTTTTTATAGATGCTTTCTTTTCTGCTGTCTGCTCTAGGTTGTTTCAAGTAAGGTACAAGAAAAACAGCGATTAAAATAACTACAATAAAAAATATAATTGGAATTAACATAATTTACTTATTATATTAGTAAATTGAACGCTTTGCGTGCTTGGTTTGCGTGGTCCACAATAATTCGTTTTCCGTCGAAAACGAATTTTCCAGACCCGGACTCAGCTATTTTTTCTGTTAAAAAAATATGCTTCCGTCTTCACAAAGCACAGAAAAAGAGCACAGCAGTGTGCTCTTTTTCTTATAAGTGCTTTGTGACCCCACAGAGAATCGAACTCTGATTACCGGATTGAAAACCCGATGTCCTAACCGTTAGACGATGGGGCCATAAAAAACTTCTGCACCATCGTCCTGAAAACGTGAATGGGCGATGGGGTCGACTGATATCAATATCTTATATTATTTTTGAAAAAACTGCAAAAAATGTTAGATTAAAAGCAAGGAGGCGTGGCTGAGTGGTTGAAGGCACCACTTTCGAAAAGTGGCATCGGGGAAACCTGATCGTGAGTTCAAATCTCACCGCCTCCGCCTTTGCCCGCAGTAGCGGGCTTCGGCGGACAAAGTCCGCTAGAAGTCTGCGAAGGTGGGAAAGTAAATTTATGTATTACGTTTATATTTTAAAATGCGTAGACGACAAATCATATACAGGTTGCACCGATAATCTAAAAGAAAGAATCGAAAGACATAAAAATGGTTATGTTCCAGCAATTAAAGAAAGAAGACCATTAAAACTCGATATGTATTTTGCAATTCAAGATAAACATAAAGCGTTTAATTTTGAAAAACATTTAAAATCTGGTTCAGGTAGAGCTTTTATTAAAAAACATTTTACATAATTTGAACTGTGATATAATAAAATTATGAAAAAATTATTTATAATAATTGTAATTATTATTGCAACTTATTTTATAATAGCTGGAGTTTTAACCGCAACTGGAGTTTGTCCAAAATATGTTAATCTTATGCCAAGAGTAGTAGGACCTGGAATAGAAGACATTAAAGGTCCAAATGATCCTCAAGCATGGCATCTATTTTGTCCATTTGTAGAAAAATCATACTAAGGAGAGATTAAGATATTTTTTGAGTAAAATTTAGGAAATGAAATTCGCCAATTTATTTAGTATGTATTGCTAGATAAATATCTTCTACTGCCTTTACAGCGTCGCCTGTCGCTATGTTGTTCTGATGATATAGAATATTGGTGCAATCACCAGCAGCCCATATGCCAGGAGTTTCTGTTTTCTGAGACCAAGCGTCAATTTTTATTCTGCCTATTTCATCAAGTGGAACTAAATTTTTTGCAAAATTAGTATTAGGAATCTGTCCAATTTCTACGAAAATGCCTGAAACTTTAAGCTCTTTTTCTTCGCCAGTAATTTTATCTTTATAAATTATTCCTTCAACGAATTTTTCACCTTTAATTTCTAGAATATCTACATTTTTAATTAAAGACAGTTTTGGATTTTTTGACACCTTTTCAACAGTAATTGCATCTGCGCGAAAAGTATTGCTTCTATTTATAAGTGTTACAGATTTACAGTATGCTAGAAGCTGGGATGCTGTTTCAAAGCCAGCATTGCCTCCGCCTATGACAGCTACATCCATATCTGAAAAAAGTGGACCATCACAGGAAGCGCAATAGGTGAGTCCTTTGTGTTCTAGTTTGTCTGCATTTTTTGCAACAAGTTTTCTGCGCCCACTACCACTTGTTATTAGAATGGTTTTTGTTGAAAATTCTTCTCCAGATTCTGTTTTTACGGAAAATGAATTCTCAAGGACGGTCCTTGGGGAAACTTCTTTAAGGACCGTCCTTGTTATAGAAATTACTTTTTCTCCTTCTTTAACTTCTAAACTTTCTCCAACATTATCTAGTACGTGTTTTTTAAAATTTTGCGCAAGTTCATTGCCAGAAATAGATGGAGTACCTATCCAATTATAAATTTGTTCTGAAACAACACTCTGTCCACCCCACTCTGAAGTAATGAAAAGTGTTTTCAACCTTTTTCGAGCAGAATAAACGGCAGCTCCGCTACCTGCTGGCCCACCGCCTATAATTATTAGATCGTAAATCATTAACCTATTATATACTATTTTAAAATTTTTTAAAATAACTTTTTTTGGTACGAATTTTTTGAAGCTTAAAAAATTCTGAAGTTCTCGGCTCGACAGCCTCGAAACCCCTTCAAAATTTATTTTTAAAAATTTTAATTCTTTTTTCTTCTCAAGAATGCTGGAACAGCGCTCCAGTCATCACCATTATCTTCAATTATGTCTTCTTTTTCATCCTTTCTGTCCATTTTTTTAATGAAGTCATTATTGCTGATATTGTTATTTTGTATGCTATTATGTATTTCTTTTTTTACAACAGTTGGATTCTCATCTTTCAAAAATGTTTGATTTGTATTTGTTCCAGTAAAAAGACTTTTGCGAGGCATATCAGCAGGGAAGTTGGTAGCAATTACAGTAACTTTTATTTCTCCCTTTTTTAATTTTTCATCACGAATTGTTCCGAAGATTACCTTTGCATCTTTATCTATTGACTCAGTAATTATTTTTGCTGCTTCTTGAATTTCATTAATAGTTAAATCATCTCCACCTGAAATAGCAAATAAGACTCCCTTAGCTCCATGAATAGAAACTTCAAGTAGTGGTGAATTGATGGCTGCTAAGGCTGCTTTCTCAGCACGTTTTTCTCCAGAAGAATTACCAATACCCATAAGAGCACTTCCAGCATTTGCCATAACAGCTTTGATGTCTGCGAAGTCTACATTGATAACACCTGGAGTTGTAATTAAATCAGAGATACCTTCCACTGCTTGGCGAAGCACATCGTCACATCTAATGAATGCATCTTTGAAATTAGTACTCTTCTCAGCTAATTGAAGTAATTTGTCATTTGGAATTATAATTATTGCATCTACTTCTTTAGCTAAATCATCAATTCCTTTTTCTGCTATTTTCATTCTATAGTTTCCTTCAAAGAAAAAAGGTTTAGTAACAACAGCCACTGTCAATATACCTTGCTCTCTTGCTGCGCGAGCAATTATTGGAGCTGCTCCTGTTCCAGTACCTCCACCCATTCCACAAGCAATAAAAATCATATCAGCTCCCTTGATGACATCTTGAATTTCAGATTTTGTTTCTTCTGCTGCCTTTTTTCCAACCTCTGGATCCATTCCTGCACCTAGACCTTTTGTTAGGTTTTTACCAATGTGGATTTTCTTCTCTGCTAGCGAATGATGTAGGTCTTGAGTATCAGTATTCATACAGATAAAAGACACTCCTTTAACCTTGGAATTTATCATGTTATTGATAGCATTTTTACCAGATCCTCCAATTCCGACAACCATAATTCGAGCAAAGCTTTGTATTTCTTGGTTTATTTTTGGCATAGTTTTGATTTTATTACTAATAAAAAATATTTAACTTGTATAAAAACATACTATCACTAGAATAAAAAAAAGCAAAGTTTTTGGATAGGCATTAGGAAACTAGGCACTAGGCTCTAGCTAATGCCTAAAGTCTAAAGCCTGTGTTTAGTTACGGTATTAATTGTTTGAGACTTGATTTAATTGTATTTTTTATGTCTTTAAAAAGATTTTTAAGTGAGCTTTCTCCATAGCTTCCACTTTCTTTTCCTGTTGTTAAGAGTCCTAAAACTGCAAAATAAGATGAATCACGAAGTTTTGTTTTTATGTTTCCGAAGATTTCAGTTGTTCCTAATGTTGATGGAAGTTTTAAAATTGATTTAGATAATTCTGGAAGTAGAGGAATATTTGCACCACCACCGACGAATACTATACCAGCTGGTAGAAGTTCGGCTCTTTTTATCTTTTTTAAATTATTTTCTATTAGTTCAAAAATATCAGAAAGACGTGCTTCTATAATTTCGTCTAGTTTTTTCTTTGAAAATTCTTCTCCACCATTTCCAAGTTTTAGATTTTCTGCTTTTTCTAATGAAATTTTAAATCCTAAAGCAATATCATTAGTGATATCTCCAGAACCGATAGAGAAAGTATAAATCGACATTAATAATCCATTTTCAAAAACAGAAAGAGAAGTTGTTTGGTCTCCTATGTCAACTAGAGCCACTCCGACTATCTTTTGTTTTTCAGATAAGACTATATTGCTGAGAGCAATAGGGGAAGCTATAACATCTATTGTCTCTACTCCAGCTTCTGCAATAACTCCTAGTAAGTCTTCTAAATGTTGTATGGAATATGTAACAAAAAGTGCTTTAATTTCAAGCTTTGTCCCACGCATACCCTCTAGCCGTCCCAAGACTTCCTTGCCATCAAGTTTGAAAGAAAGAGGATACATATGAATAACTTTTTTATTATCTAGATTTACATTGTCCTCACAATCTTGTAATGCTTTATTAATATCAAGAGTTGTGACCTCACCATCTGCTTTTGATATAATAGTTCCACCCAAACTTGTTTCTCCACGCAATGTTGTTCCACCTAAAGAAACAAAACAGCGTTTAATTTTTATTCCTGAAGATTTTTCTGCGAGAGTAATAGCATTCTTAATAGAAGTATATGCGAGAGAAGCATTCACAACATAGCCATGTCGCAAGCCAAGTGTTGTGTTTTCACCCATACCAATAATTTTAGGATTTTTTTCTCCTTTTAGAAATTCTCCCACCACGACTCGTGTCGTTGACGATCCTATGTCTATTCCTACAGAAATATTTCTGATCATATTTTTTTTCCTCTATCTCCATTCTACTACTATGTTCCATTCCTTCCAAATGCAACATTCCGTGGATAACTAAAAAACCTAAAAGTTGCTTGAAAGTTTTTCCAAAGTTCTTTGCTTCTTTCTTAATTACAGAAGGACAAAGTATTATTTCACCCATATCTTTCTTTAAAGGAAAAGATAATATATTTGTAGCTTTATTTTTATTTCTGTATTTTTTATTTAATTCGCGAGACTTTTTTTCATCAACGTAGGCAATAGATAGGGAATATTTTTTTCCCAGAATATCATTTTTTATTAGAGAAAAATTACGATCCATCTTATTTAGTTACCATTTTGCCTAGCTTTTTGAGTTTCTCTATTTCTTTTCTTCTTCCCATTCGTTTTAGAGCACTTTTTTTTATTTTAAGTTTTGATTCCTTTCTTATATTATAGCGAGCGCCTTTAACTTTACGAATAATACCGGACTCTTGAATCCTGCGTGAAAAGCGACGCAAGACGCTTGAGTTATTTTCATTGGGATTCTTTTTTACTTCTATTACTGTTTTTGCCATATATTTTAAGATTATCATAATTTTTTTTTTAAGCAAGTTTTCTGTTTTTTATTGACTTTTTTGTAAAAAAATATAATATAATTAATTATGCAACAAACAGCAGATTATATTACTGAAGAAAAGAGACATGCCTTTGAACTTGAACTTAAAGATTTAAAAGGTCCAAAAAGGAAAGAAATTTTAAAAACTTTAGAATACGCTAAATCTTTAGGTGATTTGTCAGAGAATGCAGAGTATCATCAAGCCCGCGAAGATCAAGGCAAGCTAGAAGAGCGTATTGTAAAGATAGAACAAATATTACAATCTTCCGAAACTATAAAGGTGCATGGCGGAGATGTCATCCAAATTGGCTCTAAAATAGTTGTGCAAAAAGAAAACACAAAAGAAGAGAAAAATTATGTTATAGTAGGATCTGAGGAAGCAGATATGTTAAAAGGAAAAATTTCGAATCATTCTCCTATTGGTGTTGCTTTCCTTGGTAAAAAAAGAGGTGATCGTGTTTCGTTTAAAACTCCAAGTGGTATGGTTGATTATAAAATCATAAATGTTTCTTAACCCGCTTTTGCTAAAGCTATAGCGAGGCAAGTAAAATATGTCTTCAATTGATGAAATTAGGGACACTAGAATAAAAAAACTTAAACTCTTAGAAGCTAGAGGAATAAATCCGTACCCAGCAGAATCAAAAAGAGAAATTTCTCTCAAAGAAGTTGTTCTTAATTTTGATGTATTAGAGGGTAGTAAAGAAAACAAATGGATAGCTGGACGAATAATGTCTATTCGCGGGCAGGGCGCGATAATTTTTATCACTCTTTATGACGGAACTACTAATTTCCAAGGACTTATTAAGAAAGATATTTTAGAAGATGAGAAATTTAATTTTTGGAATGAAGTAGTTGATATTGGAGATTTTGTAGAAGTGTATGGAACTTTTTTTAAAACAAATAGGGGAGAAAAGACTCTAGAAATAAAAGATTGGACTATGCTTTCTAAAAGTCTAAGACCACTACCTGAAAAATGGCATGGACTTGTAGATACAGAAGAAAGATTTCGAAAAAGATATCTTGATATTTTAATGAATCCGGAGATTAAAGAAATTTTTGAAAAGAAAGCAAAGTTTTGGAATACTATTCGTGAATATTTAATTTTTAAAGATTTTCTTGAAGTAGAGACACCGGTTATTGAAAACACTACAGGTGGGGCAGATGCACGTCCATTTGTCACACATCATAATGCATTGGATATTGATGTTTATCTGAGAATTTCTGCTGGGGAACTTTGGCAGAAGAAATTACTAGTTGGTGGTTTTCCTCGCACTTTTGAAATTGGACGCATTTTTAGAAATGAAGGAATTTCTAATGAACATTTGCAAGATTATACTCAAGTAGAATATTATATGGCTTATGCAGATTATAAAAAGGGTATGGAAATGACCAAAGAACTATATAGATTAATTGCTGAAAAAGTTTTTGGTACTACTAAGTTTTCAATTAGGGGATTTGATATTGATTTAAACACTGAATGGGAAGTCTATGATTTTAGTAAAATTATTGAAGAGAAATTTGGATTTAATCCAGGTACTGGTATTTATAATAAAACAGGAAAAGTTGTTACTGAAAAAGAATTAGAAAAAATTTGTAAAGAAGTAGGTATAGAATACGAAAGAACAGAATATAATATTTCAGGTACTGCAGATGCACTTTGGAAAAGTATTAGAAAAGAATATGCTGGCCCATGTTTTCTTATAGGTATACCTGTATCTATGGAACCTTTAGCAAAAAAGAATTTAAATAATCCAAATGTTGTAGAAAGATTTCAAGTTATTTTAGCTGGTAGTGAGATGGGTAAGGGCTTTAGTGAATTAAATGATCCTATTGATCAGTATGAAAGATTTATAAAACAACAAGCTCTTCGCGACGCAGGAGACGAAGAAGCCCAAATGGCAGATATGGAATTTGTTGAAGCTCTTGAATATGGTATGCCTCCAGCTTTTGGTTTTGGTCTTTCAGAAAGATTATTTAGTTTTCTTGTAGATAAACCAGTTCGTGAAACTCAACTTTTCCCACTAATGAGACCAAAGAATTTAGAATAAAAACAGCTTATAAATAAGATAACCTCGAGAGCCGAAGTTCTCGAGGCGTTTTGGCGTTTTTAGGCGCCGATACTCATCCCACCAGGAATGGTCCATCAAGATTGGAGGTCTTGATGGAAGACCAAATCCATTCCTGGTGGGTGACGGATCGCCATCTTGGGGTCAAGAGACCGGGTCCCATCCCTGGGACGTGTGGCGAATCTCGTCAGCTTGCGGAATATCTTAAGTATAGGATTTTTATATAAAAAGCCAAGAAAGTTATCCACATATATGCTTGGTGTTATTTTTATATGTGGAATATAATATATATGAAGTGGGAAAAAGTGGGAAAAGTCTTAATAATAAATTTTAATAAAATATGTTGATCGGAGAATACATACATACAATTGATGAGAAGAATAGAGTTTCTTTGCCCTCAAAATTCCGTAAAGAGCTCGGCAAGAAAATTATTATTACTCCCGGACTTGGTCAATGTTTATTTATTTTTACAGCTAAAGAGTGGATGAAAGTTAGTAAGAAACTTTCGAGCTCAGATAAAGAACTTTCATTTCTTAAAGCAGATCAAAGAAGTTTTAATAGATTTATGTTCGGACGAGCATCTGAAGTAGAAATTGACTCCATTGGAAGAATATTAATTCCTGATTTTCTGAAAGATAGAATTGGATTAAGAAATTCTGCAGTTTTTGTTGGAGTAGAAGATAGAGTAGAAGTCTGGAATGAGAAGAAATGGACAGAGCAAAAGGAGATAGTAGAGAAACAAGCAGAACAATTAGCAGAAAAACTTGGAAGTACTGATAAATAAGATGCAAAGTATTCATAGGACAGTTCTTTTAAATGAAGCAATAGAAGGTTTGAACTTAGATTCTAAATCAACTGTACTTGATTGCACTTTTGGAGGAGGAGGACATTCTTTAGAAATTTGTAAAAGATTTCCAAATATAAAAATAATTGCCTTAGATCAAGATAAAAGTGTTTTTAAAAAAGCAGAGAACAAATTTGATAATTTAAAATGTGATATTTCTTTTTTAAATGAAAATTTCAGAAATATAGATAAAGTATTAGAGAGTAAAAGTATAAAAACAGTTGATGGAATTATTTTTGATTTAGGTTTAAGTTCTGATCAATTAGAAAATTCTGGGCGAGGATTTTCTTTTATGAAAGATGAGCCACTTTTAATGACGATGAAAATAAATCCAAGTCCTTCGGATCTTACAGCAATTGATATTGTAAATACTTGGAGTGAGAAAAGTTTGGCAGATATTATTTATGGTTATGGAGAGGAAAGGTATTCAAGGAAAATTGCTAAAGGGATAGTAGACGCTAGACAAAAGAAAAGAATTGAAACTACTTTTGATTTAGTAAAAATAATAGAAGCTATGTTGCCAAAAGTTTACAAAAGAGGGAGATTGCATTTCGCCACAAAAAGTTTTCAAGCAATACGCATAGCAGTCAACGATGAATTAGGAGTTTTAAAGATTGGATTATTAAATGGTTTTAATAGATTAAGAGCAGGAGGAAGAATGTCAGTAATAAGTTTTCATAGTTTAGAAGATAGAATTGTTAAGAAATTTTTTAAAGAAAACGAGAAAGAGGGTAATGCAAGATTAATAAATAAAAAGCCAATTTTAGTTAGTGATGAAGAATTAAAAAATAATACAAGAGCACGAAGCGCAAAATTAAGAATTTTAGAAAAAATTAAATACCATGAGAGAAGCAACCTTAAAATTTAAAATGGGCATACAAAATGTAAATATTATGAATAATAATATTGAAATTAAAAGAGTTATTTTTAATATTATGCTTTCTCTTTTGGTAGGATTAGCATTATGGTATGTTTTTATTTTAGGAAATATGGTTTTCGATATTGTGCAAAGAAGAACATTAGAAAAAGAAGCATTACTTATTTCTAATGAAGTTGCAGATTTAGAACTTTCTTATTTATCTATTTCAAAAAATGTTGATTTAGCTCTTTCGTCTTCTATGGGATTTAAAGAAATAAAAGCAACTTTTGCTATTCGTAAATCTCTTGGATATAATGCAATAAGTAAAGATCTTGATAGTTTAAAGTTTAATAACAATGAAATATAGTTTTCTCTCGAGATCTCGATTTATTCTTTTTTGTTTTGTAGTTTTTGCTGCGATTCTTGTCGTGAAGCTTTTTTGGGTGCAAGTTGTTGATAGAGATGCTTATTCTTTAGCTGCAAATCATCAATATGCTACACCTTCTACTGATATTTATGAACGCGGGACTATTTATTTTGAACGCAAAGATGGCCAACTCGTTTCTGCTGCTACACAGAATTCTGGTTTCAAAATGGCTATTGTTGCTAGTAAAATTATTGACGCAGAAGATATTTATAAAAAAATATCAAAAATAGTAGATTTTGACCATGATGATTTTATAGAGAGAACAGAGAAAAAAAATGATTCATATCAAGAAATAATTCATCGTCTTTCAAAAGAACAAGCTGATTCTATTTCTCTTTTAAAAATTCCTGGGATAAATATTTTTAAAGAAAAATGGCGTTTCTATCCTGGAGACAATTTAGCCGCACATGCTTTAGGTTTCGTAGGATATAAGGGTGATGAATTAGGTGGGCGTTATGGACTCGAGAGACAATATGACTCTTTGCTTGTTCGTAATATAAATAATCCTTATGTTAATTTTTTTGCTGAAGTTTTTTCTAATATACGCACAACTTTATTTGAAAATAAAGAATTAGAAGGAGATATTATAACTACTATTGAACCACATGTTCAAGCTTTTTTAGAAAATAAATTAAATGAAATAAAAGATAAATATCAAGTTGATTCTATTGGTGGGATAATAATGAATCCTGCCGATGGGTCTATCTATGCACTCGGTGTTAAGCCTGATTTTGATTTAAATAACTTTTCTCAAATTAAAAATGTTTCCACTTTTTCGAACCCATTAGTAGAAAATGTTTTAGAGTTTGGATCTGTTGTTAAGCCTTTAGTAATGGCTTCTGCTCTTGATGCTGGAGTTGTTACAGCAGATACAAAGTATAATGATAAAGGTTCTGTGATAGTTGAAAAAGAAGAAATATTTAATTTTGATAAAAAGGGTAGAGGACCTAATACGAGTATGCAAGAAGTTTTGAATCAATCGCTTAATACTGGAATGGTTTTTGTAGAACAGCGTTTAGGTAAAATAAAATTGCGTGATTATTTGCTTGCTTTTGGTATTAAAGATAAAACTGGAATTGATTTACCAAATGAAACTTCAGGACTTGTTTCTAATATATTAAATAGTCCTCGTGAGATTGAATATGCTAATGCTGCTTTCGGTCAAGGAATTGCACTTACTCCAGTTGAATTAATACGAGCGCTCGCTTCGCTTGGTAATGGAGGTAATTTAGTTGTTCCTCATCTTGTTAAAAAAATAAAATATGATGATGGTACTTCAAAAATTATGACATATATAACTACACCTACTAAAATTACAAAGAAAACTGGAGAGGAAATAACAAGAATGTTAGTAAATGTGATGGATAAATCTATTAAAGGAGGTTTGGGAAAATTAGATCATTTTAGTGTTGCAGTAAAAACTGGTACAGCGCAAGTTGCAGACAATACTTCTGGAGGATATTATACAGATAGGAATACTCATTCTTTTTTTGGTTATTTTCCAGCTTATGATCCCAAGTTTATAGTTTTTCTTTATGCAGTAAATCCTAAAGGAGTGCCTTATGCCGCAAATACATGGTCTGATCCATTCTTAGATATTACAAAATTTTTATTAAATTATTACAATGTTCCACCAGACAGATAGATAAATATGAAAACAAGTTTAAAGAAAATAATAATTTATATTTTAAAAATAGAATCACGACTTGTACTTTGGAAATATAAACCCAAAGTCGTAGCTATTACAGGATCATACGGTAAGACTTCTACAAAAGATGCTGTTTATGCTGTACTTTCTAAAGTAGTATATGTTAGAAAAAGTGAAAAAAGTTTTAATAGTGAAATAGGTTTACCGCTTACTATTTTAGGATGTCCTAATGGTTGGAGTAATCCTTTCATCTGGTTTATTAATATTTTTAAAGGTTTGTGGCTTTTTATTGGACCTCATAAATATCCGAAATGGCTTGTGCTTGAAGTAGGTGTAGGAAAACCAAAAGATATGGAGAAAACAGCGTCTTGGCTTCAGACAGATGCAGTTATTATTACAGCAATAGGAGATATGCCAGCTCATATTGAATTTTTTAATTCACGGAAACATCTTATAGAAGAAAAAAGTCAACTTATAAAAACTTTAAAACAAGATGGATTTTTAATATTAAATGCTGATGATGAAGCGACACTTGAAATGAAAACAAAAAGTAAAAATATTTCTATTACTTATGGATTTACAAAAGATGCTGATATTTTAGGTTCTGGTGATACTATTTTTTATAATAAAGAAAACGAACCAGAAGGTATAATTTTCAGAGTAGATCAAGGGGGGAGTAGTTTACCCGTTGTCATAGAAGGAGTATTCGGACGAAATCATGTCTATGCGTCACTGGCTACTATTGCTTTTTCTTCTATTTTGAAATTAAATATGCTTGATGTCATAGATTCACTTAAGAATTATGATGTTCCACCAGGTAGAATGCGACTTTTGAAGGGGATTAATGATTCTTTAATTATAGATGATACATATAATTCTTCTCCTTTTGCTTGTGAGTCCGCGCTTAAAACTTTAAAAGAAATAAAATATAAAAATAAAAAAGGAAGAAAGATTGTTATTTTGGGTGATATGTTAGAACTTGGAAGACATACTCAAGAAGCTCATAAAAGTATTGGTAAAATTGCAAAAGAAAACTTGGATGAAAATCTAGATGTACTTATGATAGTAGGACAGAGGGCAAAAGCTATAAAAGAAGGTGCGATAGAAGCAGGAATGAAAAGTGAAATTTTAGAATTTTTAAATTCTTATGAAGCTGGAAGTTTTATTAAAACTTTTTTACAAAAGAATGATATTGTTTTAGTAAAAGGATCTCAAGGTATGCGTATGGAGCGTGTAGTTGGTGAGATTCTACTCGATCAGAAAAATAAATATAAACTTCTAGTTCGCCAAGATGATGAATGGTTGAAGAAGAAATAAAATAAAATAAAAATAGTTTATTTGCTTTTTACGTTTTGTGACCTCACGGAGAATTGAACTCCGATTTAATCCTTGAGAAGGATTCGTCCTAGCCGTTAGACGATGAGGCCAATACGAAAAATATAACATTTTTTACTAATAAATCAAAAAATGTTATTATAAATAATATGAAAGGGGAATATTCGATATATTTGGAAAATAAGAAATATAAAACTCATTATCGTGCAGAATTTATTACTATTACAAATGAAGTAGAAGAAATTATCAAAAAATCTGGAATAAAAAGAGGAACAATAGTCATACAAACACACCACACAACTTGTAGTCTTTGGGTAAATGAAAATGAGAAAAATTTAATTGGTCCATCAGAAGAAATAGGCTATACATCAGACTTACGAAAAGTTTTAGATAATTTTGCAAACCCTTTATCGGAATATAGTCATAATGACATTCGTCATTTACAAAACAAAACTGGGAAACGCAACACCCATCTTTGTGAGCCAGATGAAAATGGAATAATAAAGGAGTGTGTAAATGGTCATTCTCATGCCCAAGCTATGATGCTTCAATCATCTATTTCTCTTATTGTGGAAAATGGAAAACTCTTACGTGGTAAATGGCAAGAAGTTATGCTTGTGGAATTAGATCACGATAGAGAAAGGGAAATTTCTTTTTTAGTGTCTGGAATTTTATAGTATTATTTTAATCTTTATTCTTCTGTCTTTGGTTTTTCTACTTCAAGTAGTGTTAGCTCTGGTGAAGAGCCTGCAATGCGGAGCACATCTTTGTCTATCTTTTTGAGTTCTTTATTTGAAGCATTGTAGTGATTTACCACAGTGCCAAGCGCGTTGCCAAGCTTGTTATGATATTCGTCATAAGATTTCAAATGTTTACCCAAGTCTTCCACTTTTTTTATTATTTCTTTTGCAGATTCTTCTATTTTCAGTGCCTTCAAACCTTGCAAGACAGTTTGTAAATAAGCAAGAAATGAAGTAGGGGATGTAATTATAACTTTGTATTTTCCAGCGGCGCGCTGAATTAAATTTTCATTTTCTTCGGAAGTTGAAGCGCCAACCTTATTAGTCAGTAAGTCATAATAAATAGCTTCATGGGGAATAAACATAAAAGCGAAGTCCGTCGTGCCATTTGTGGGCTGGATATATTTTGCAGTTTCGGTGATTCTATTTTTTAAATCGTTGATGAAAATTGTTTCTAATTTTTTCTTTTCTGTTCCGTCTTTTTCTTCTACCATTTTATTATAATTTTCGAGAGAAAATTTCGAATCTATTGGTATGATTTTATCTTTAACAAAGACGACTGCGTCTACAATGGTGCCGTCAGGGAAAGGATATTGCATTTGATAGCTCCCTGGCGGGAGGACATTTTTTAAAACTGTTTCTAGATAATATTCGCCAAGTATTCCGCGTTGTTTTGGATTTTTCAAAATATTTTCCAAACTTTGTAATTGGTCGGCGAAAGATATGACTTGTTTGTTCGTTTCATCAAGGCGAGTGAGTCTTTCTGTAACATCACGAATTATTTTATTTGATTCACTAGAATGGAATTTTAAGCTTTCATTAACTTGTTTATGACTTTCTCCGATTTTATTATCTACTGTGCGAGAAAGTTCGTTTATTTGTTGCAAGATAAGATTTAAACCTACATCATCTTTCGTATCACTTTCTTTTTTTCTACCAAAAATAAAATAGGCAAATATGCCTCCCAAAACTATTCCTAATATTATCCAAAGAGTTTGCATTCCATTATTTTAGCATTTTTAATATATAAACAAAAACTCTCCTATAACGAGAGAGCCACCGAGGAGCGATGCTCTCTTGGTGGCGATGCGATATGACTATTTTAGCGGGGCTCCAGGTTGATCCTCCTCAAGTTTCTCACGAGGTTCGTGATCAATTTTGCTTCGGAGAGCTGGGGGGATTCGTGGTTGTCGCATTCCTGAATCGCTGCAAGTATTTTGACGGGAGTATTCAGAAGAGTGATCGTCGGTTTCTCGTTGGTATAGGCAGCGGCTTCACCGACCACCCCAGACCACTCCTTGAATCCATCTCCGTCTACCAACACGTGTCCACCATGTCCTGCAACGGAGTCAGCTTTCGCGACGATGATCATTCTTTTCTTTTTTTTCAGGAGTGCGAGAGACTGTTCCCACTCCCTTTTCTCCATCAATTCCTTGAATGTTGTCGGCAACTTTTTCACAAGAACTCACCTACCTTTCACTTTGAAAACTAACACACAAAAAGAGTTTTGTCTAGTATTTTTATTATTTACTTAACTCTACCGGTCGGAATAATTAGGTAATTTAAGTTAGAGATTATATAATTTATTTATGGGTATTTTAGAAAGGGAAGTTAAAACTAAAGATAAGAGAAAGAATATTCAGAAAATAATTTTAAGTACAATCTTTGCTGTGGGTGCTTTAAGTATTGTTGCTATAGCTCCAAATGTTTTATCCGTGATTAAACAATTAGAAGGATCTCGCAACCGAAGAAAAAATTTAAAATATTCTATAAATGCTTCCTTTACTCGTTTAAAAGAAAAAAAGCTTATTGAAATCATAGAAATAAATGGTAAAAGAGTTGCAAGAATAACTTCAAAAGGAGAGAGTAGCTTAGATTTTTTAGAAAAACATAATTTTAAATTAAAAATCCCGAAAAAATGGGATAATCGCTGGCGAGTGGTTATTTTTGATATAAAAGAATCACGAAGCAAAACTAGATTTCTTTTAAGAAAAACACTTTCTCAGATAGGTTTTGTTCGACTTCAAAATAGTGTTTGGCTTTATCCTTATGATTGTGAAGATTTAATATCTTTATTAAAAGCAGATTTTAAGATAGGTAAAGATGTTTTATATATGATAGTTGAAAAATTAGAAAATGATTGGTATTTACGAAAAGCTTTTAATTTACTTAACTCTACCGGTCGGAAAAGTTAGGTAATTAGAAATTTTTATTTAATAATTTTGAATATAACGAAAGAGCCACCGAGGAGCGATAGCCCTCGGCGGCAGTGATTCACGATGTTGTGGTGTCGCGAGGTCTCGTGATGAACCTCGCTTAGTGAATGATCTCTACAGGAGTTCGAATTTCGCAAAATTCGCTCTTACAGTCAAGCCATATTGGGCGGCCTTCTGCTCGAGAAATCTTTTGACGTTCCCGTCTGGGATCCCCCATTTATCTTGGGGGACCCCGTCGGTCTCTGTTAGTTCTCCGACAGATTGGAATCTTTTGTCGAAAACGGTAAGCCTTCTTTTCCCGTCTACGATGGAAGATTCTATACGATACCCACTCTTTAGTTCCAACAAGTGTTGGTACCTCCATAAAAAAATTAACACACAAAAAGAATTCTGTCTAGTATTTGAAAATAGTTTTCACACTATCTTAAACATATGTAAAAGATAGTAATAATATAAGAAATTAAATTTTTATATTTTTAAGTGATGCTTGAGGGTATATATCCAATCTTCATCTATTTGGTCGCTTTGGAGTTTCTGTGCTAAAAGCCATTCTAGATATCCGCGATCAGTGGCTAAGACGTCTTCTATTTTTTTGCCAGTATGTTTGCCGAAGTTGAAAGCTCGAAGTAGTGAAGGGTGACTTGAGATTTCTATCATCTTTTCTATTGCTTCATCTTCACTTATTTTTTCTTGTTCTATAATCTTTTTCTTTAATCTTTCATATAATTGTTCTAGCACCAATACATCTCCGAGTGCATCGTGGGCTGTGGCGTCTATTTCAATTTCTAAAAAGTAACGCAAATATTGTAGATTATATCTTTCTATTTTACTCTCAGGGTCTAAATGTCTTGCGACTCGAAGAGTGCATATAAAATTAGTAGGAATAATGTCTTCCTTTTTTATTATCATTAAATCAAATGGTGCATTGTGAGCTACGACGACAGAGTCCTTATCTTCAAAAAGTTTTTTAATTATTGGCTGATCAGTGCTTTCTTTAAAGGTTGGCTTATCTTCCACCATTTTGTTGGTAATATGGTGTACTGCGGAAGCTTCTGGAGGGATTTTAATTTCAGGTTTATAAAGACCAGAAAAGCTTTCTTCACTTACTTTGTAAGCAATTTGAATCAAGAAATCATTTTCTGTATTGCCTGTAGTTTCTGTATCAAAAAATATTAGTTTTTTCATTTCATTATTTTAACATAATTTGTTATAATATGTGTATGTTGCACGAACAAATAAAAAATAATATAAAAGAAGCGATGATGGCGAAAGATAGTGTGCGTCTTGAGACGTATAGAGGTATGCTTTCTGCATTTACTAATGAACTTGTTTCTAAAAATAGAAAGCCTAATGAAATGCTAGGAGATGACGAAGCACTAGCTGTTATTGCTCGTCTTTCCAAGCAAAGGAAAGATTCTATAGAACAATATACAAAAGGTGGCAGAGAAGATTTGGTTAAAGAAGAAAGTGCACAGCTTGCTATTTTAGAAACTTATTTACCAAAAATGATGGAAAGGGATGAGGTTGAGAAGATAGCTAAAATAAAAAAAGAAGAGCTTGCTATCACCGATGTCACGAAGAAGGGTGTGCTTATGTCTGCACTTATGAAAGATTTAAAAGGTAAAGCCGACGGTATTGTTGTCAAAGAAGTCGTTGATTCTCTCTTTAATTAAATATCTAATTTTATGGATACAGTTAATATTTTAACTAGTTTAGTTGAGAATCATCAGATTCTCGCTTATTTAATAATTTTCCTTGGATTAATTTTAGAGGGAGAGTTTTTTATAATTTTTACTGGAATTCTGGCTCACCTTGGTATTTTAAATTTTTATTTTGCTCTTCTTTTTATTTTTCTCGGTGCTTTATCTAAGACTTTAATGGGTTATGCATTAGGAGAATTTCTTTTTAGGAAATTTAACCATCATCGATTCTTTAAATATATTCAAAAAAGAGTTTATAATATTTTACCCAGATTCAAGACTAAACCTTTCTGGTCTATTTTTATTTCTAAATTTATAATTGGAGCAAATAATCTAGTAATTCTTTTTTCTGGTTTTGAAAAGATAAATTATAAGAAGTTTTTAAAAGCAGAAATTTTTGCTACAATAATTTGGGCACCTACTTTACTACTACTTGGTTACTTCTTTAGCTATACTGCATTACATATAAGTCGTGAGATTTGGAAATTCTCGATGGTGATTCTGGTTTTGTTTATAATATTTGTTCTTTTTGATAAATTAATTAGTTGGCTTTACGAATTATTTGAAGAATTTTATCATGACTACAATAAAGAATAAAAATATAATTAAAAAATTAATTACACACAATGGATCTTTTCATTCAGATGATGTTTTTGCTTGCGCTACTTTGTGTTTAATACTAGAGAAAAATGGTGAGCAATATGAAATAATTCGTACTCGTGATGAAGAAATTATTAAAAATGGTGATTATGTTTTTGATGTGGGAGGTGTGTATGATAAAGATGAAAATAGATTTGATCATCACCAGAAAGGTGGTGCGGGGAGTAGGTCTTTCGGAGATGTAGAAATAGAATACGCCGCTTGTGGTTTAGTTTGGAAAAAATTTGGTATTGAGCTTTGCGGGGATCAAAAGGTTGTTGATCTAATAGACAAGAAATTAATTGTAGCGATTGATGCAGGGGACAATGGTTTTGATTTAGTAGAAAATAAATATGAAATTTCACCATATCTTTTGCAACATGTAATGCTCTCAATGAGGCCAACTTGGCGAGAAGAAAATTTAAGTGAAGATGTGATGTTTTTAAAAAGTGTTGAAATTGCAAAAATGATTTTGTCTCGTGAGATAATTCAAGCGCAAGATGCTATTTTAACGGAAGAATTAGTGATTGCTTCTTATAATAATGCGCCAGATAAAAAAATTATTGTTTTAGATAAAAATTATCCTTATGAATACACTCTAAATAATTTTCCAGAACCGCTTTTTGTAATTCATTATAAAGAAAGTAGCAAACATTGGATGGTGCGAGCGATGCGTGAAGATCCAAAAACTTTTAAAAATAGAAAAGACTTTCCGAAATCTTGGGCTGGTCTGCGGGGTGAAGAATTAGAGAAGATTACTGGTGTATCTGATGCTGTATTCTGTCACAGAGCTCTTTTCTTATCTGTATCTAAATCTAAAGAAGGAGCTATTAAATTAGCTCAAATTGCGGTAGAATCCTAAATATGGCATTTATTGATGAAATGAAAATAGAGGCTTTCGCTGGACGCGGTGGAGACGGCGTTGTTCGTTGGCGTCAAGAGAAATTTATACCGAAAGGTGGACCAGCGGGTGGAGATGCTGGACGCGGTGGAGATTTCTATGTGATAGCAGTTCGCGATGTGCACATACTTTCAAAATATAAAGCAAAGAAAAGTTTTACTGCGGGTAGGGGAGAAGATGGTGGAAATAAAAGTTTGCATGGAAAAAATGGTGAAGATTTTATTCTAGAATTACCTATTGGTTCTATTATTACTAATCTTGAAACAGAAGAAAGATGGCAACTAATTAAAGAAGGAGAAAAGATTTTAATTTTAAGAGGTGGATATGGTGGCTTCGGAAATGAACATTTTAAAAGTTCTACTAATACAACTCCGAAAGAATGGCGACCCGGAGAAGAAGGAGAGAAAGGAAATTTTAAAATAGAATTAGAGCTTTTCGCTGATATTGGATTAATTGGACTTCCAAATGCGGGAAAAACTTCTCTGCTTAATTCATTAACTAATGCACAAGCGAAAGTCGGGGATTATGCTTTCACAACACTTGATCCAAATTTAGGAGACCTTTTTGGTTATATTATTGCTGATATTCCTGGAATTATTGAAGGAGCTTCAGAAGGTAAAGGTCTTGGGGTAAAATTCTTGCGTCACATTAAACGCACGAAAATGCTTGCACATCTTATTTCTTTTGAAAATCTTTCTTTGGGTGCGACTGGTATGATGAAAGTTTATAAAGAAATTCGGAAGGAACTTCAAAAGTATGATAAGAAATTAAATTTAGGCGCAGAGGGACTTTTTTCAAAAGAAGAAATAATAATTTTAACAAAATCAGATGTTGTAGAAGATTCCAAAGTCATTGTTAAAACTGTAAAAGTATTCGAGAAATTAAATGTAAAAGTTTTTGTTATTTCTTTATTTGATGATAAAATGGTAAAAAAGTTTAGAGATGAATTAGTGAAAATTTTAAAGAAAAAATAGATTATGTCACACGAATTAATTCAAGAAGCTATGGATGGGAAAGATGAATTTAGCCGACCAGACCAGCTAGATAAAGGCAGAGATTCAAAATTTACTCCTCAAGTAGCAGAACTTATCAAAATACTTAGGAAAAAATTTAATCAGAATGATGATCGTAGAAGTTTTGAAATTGAGTAATGTTCAATTAATACTATATATTACCATCTTTAACATATGTTCGAGATAGTAATATGTTTGATTATATTGTATTATAGATAATATAATATGAAAGGAGAAATAATTTATAAAATTTTAGACTCTTTGGGTAATGGAATGTTTAATTATGTCGATTTTACAAGTGCTTTCTTGAAATCAGGATATGGCGCAAGTAGTAGAAAAATAAACTATGAATTCCGTAAAACACAAAACAAAAGAATAAGCAAACAACTAGAAAAAGAAAAAATGCTGAAATTTAAAAAGTATTTATCTAAATTAAAAAATCAAGGATTAATTTTGGAAAATGAATTAAAACAAGTTTGTTTAAGTGAAAAAGGGAAGAAAAAATTAAATAATCTTCAAAATTCAATTTCTTTAAATAAAAATTTATACAAGAAGAAAATAGGGGGGAGGGTTGTGGTTATTAGTTATGACATACCTATCGACTTTAATAGAGAAAGAAATATTTTAAGAAATATATTACGAATGCTAGGTTTTAATTTAATTCATAAAAGTGTGTGGGTTGGTAAGGTATTGTTACCTGAGAGATTTGTTTCTGATTTAAGTAAATTAGGAATTCTTGATTATGTGGAAATTTTAGAAGTCACCAAGAATGGAACTCTTAAATCAAAAAATTAATTTTCTCTATTATTACTATCTTTTACATATGTTCAAGATGGTAATAATGTGAGTTTTTAAAAATAATAAAGTTTTACCAATTTTTTAAATATGTTAATATATGTTTATGGAAAAGAAATATTATCCTACAATTGGTCTTGAAATTCATGCAGAACTTAAAACAAATACAAAGATGTTTTGTAGCTGTAAGAACGATCCTGATGAAGAGAAACCAAATGTGAATATATGTCCAGTTTGTATGGCGCACCCAGGAGCATTACCTGTTTTAAATAAAAAAGCAATTGAAAATGTAATAAAAGTTGGGCTTGCTTTGGGCGGCAAGATTGCTGACTTTACTGAATTTGATCGTAAAAATTATTTTTACCCAGATATTTCAAAAGGTTATCAAATTTCGCAATATAAATACCCAATAGTCTCAGGTGGACACTTGGCGGATTTTAACATAACTCGTGTTCACTTAGAAGAAGACACAGCTAATAATAAACATAGAAAAGAAATTCTCCCCGAGGTCAGACCTAGGGGAAATTCCCCCAGGTCTGACCTCGGGTACTCGTTGATAGATTTCAATCGTGCTGGAGTGCCACTTTTGGAGCTTGTCACTGAGCCACACACATTTGAGAATATGGAAGATACAGCAAAGATTACTACAAAATTTACAAAAGAATTTCAATTAATACTTTGGTATTTAGGAGTATCTGAAGCAAATATGGATAAAGGGGAGATGCGAGTAGAAGCAAATATTTCAATTTCAACAGATCTGAAAATTCTTGGAACAAAAGTAGAAGTAAAAAATCTAAATTCTTTTAAAAGTGTTGAGCGCGCTATTCTTTTTGAAGTTGATAGAATGATTGATTTGTGCGAGGCTGGAAAAGGTGAAGAAATAGTTCAAGAAACACGCGGTTGGGATGAGGCTAAACAGAAAACATTTTCTCAGAGGAAAAAAGAAGGAAGTGCTGATTATAGATATTTTCCAGATCCAGATTTACCGAAAATAAAACTTCACGAAGCATTTGACTTAGAAAAAATGAAAAGAGAATTACCAGAATTACCAGATAGAAAACGTGCTCGTTATAAAAAAGATTTTGAAATAAAAGATGAAAATGTTGAAGTGTATATTAATGATAAAACACTCGGTATTTATTTTGAAAATGTTGCCAAGATTCTAGGAGAAAAAGGAAAAATACAAATAGCCTCGAATTTGATTACTTCTGATTTCTTAGGACTTAAAAAAATTAATTTAGATATAAAATGTCCAAGTGCTAATAATTTTGCTGAATTGATAAACTTATTTAATGAAAATAAAATTTCTTCTCGAGTTGTAAAAGATATTTTAGCTATGATTGTTATTGTTGACGATTCTCCACTTAAAATTGCAACTCAGAAAAACTTACTTCAAAGTAGTGATGAAAATGCACTTAAAGAAATTGCACAAAAGATCATTGATTCTAATATTAAAGTTGTGACAGATTATAAAGGAGGTAAAGAACAAGCCTTAATGTCTTTAGTTGGACAAATTATGAAAGAAACAAAAGGCAGTGCTAATCCTGCAGTAGCCAAACAAGTTTTAATAAATTTATTGAAATAAGAATGAATAAAGATATTTTAATACAAACAATAGCTCGTCTTATGATGCCACCTAAGGGTATCCTTGCTATTGATGAAGGTTTTCCTACTTGCAATAAACGTTTTGAAGAGCTGGGCGTGCTTCCAAGTGAAGAAAAACGCAGAGAATATCGTGAGCTTTTAATAACAACACCAAATATAGAAAAATATATTTCTGGATATATTCTTTTTGATGAAACGATAAAACAATCTATAAAAGATGGAAAAGATTTTGTTTTAATATTACAAGAAAAAGGAATAGATGTTGGAATAAAAGTTGATCAAGGATTAATAGATTTTTCTCTAAATAAGAAAGAAAAAATTACAAAAGGTTTAGATGATTTAAAAGAGAGACTTCTAGAATATAAGAATATGGGCGCAACTTTTGCAAAATGGAGAGCCGTTTATTTAATAGATGAAAACATTCCAAGTGTTGAATGTATGAAAGAAAATGCGAACATTTTAGCTAAGTATGCCGAAGTTTGTCAGGAATTAAATATTGTTCCTATTATTGAACCAGAAGTTTTATTTAATGGAAAACATAATATAGAAAAATGTTATGAAGTTACTGCAAAGAATTTATATATCATTTTTAATGAATTAAATAAATTAAATGTTTTTATTCCTGGTATAATTTTAAAAACTAGCATGGTGCTTTCTGGAAAAGAAGGAGAAGAAAAAGCTAATGAAGAAAAAGTTGCAGAAATGACCTTGAAATGTTTAAAGGAAAATGTCCCACAGAATATTGGTGGTATAGTCTTTCTCTCTGGTGGACAGAGTGACATTGTGGCAACTTTGAATTTAAATGCTATGCATAATAAAGGGTCTCTTCCTTGGTCGTTAACATTTTCTTATGGTCGGGCAATTCAAAATTCTGCTCTTGAAAGTTGGGCAAAAAATCCAAAGGATGTTGTGGGTGCACAAATATTTTTACTTGAGAGAGCAAAAGCAAATAGTGAAGCGAGCGTTGGAGAATATAAAAGATAATAAATGTATCGATAATTATCATTCCAAAGTTTGTTAGAATGTTAGAATAAAAATATGCTACAAAAATTAGAACATAGAAAACTAGAAAGGATTATAAAAGGTTTTGCAAATCACAGAAGACTACAAGTTTTAGAATTATTGGGAAAAGAACCAGAATTATCTGTGCAAGAAGTTTCAGAGAAACTTAAATCTGAAATGAAAAATATTTCTTCACATATTACTAAAATGGCAGTAGCAGGATTGTTAATAAAAAGAAGTGATAGTAAGTCTATTCGCCATAAATTAACTAAGCGTGGGAATAACATTCTAAAGTTCGTTAGAATGTTAGAATAGATAATTTATTTATGAAATTTGCAATTATTTCTGATATTCATATTGGTGAAGAAAAAGAACATAAAGGGATTATTCGAAAGATGTCTCGTTATTCTTTAGAATTTATTAGTGCATTTATAAACAAAATGAATAGTGAGATTAAACCATTTTTTGTGATAAATTTAGGTGATACTATCAATGATATTAATTATAATGTTGATGTAAAAAATTTAAAAATTGTTATTTCTAATTTTAAACAATTAAATTGTCCTATGTATCATTTGGTTGGGAATCATGAACAAAAAACAATAAAAATAAAAGAATTAGAAAAATTACTAAACCATAAGCCACTTTTTTATTCTTTTGACCAAGCAGACTATCACTTTATAGTCTTGTTTTCTGAAAGAAAAAATCTTTCTATCGAAGATAATCAAAAGAATTGGTTAAAAACTGATTTAGAGAAGACTACTAGAAAATCCATCATATTTGTTCATCATGCATTAGCTGACCAAGATTTAACTGGAAATTTTTGGTTTGAAGAGAATCCTGAAAGAGCTTTAATTATAAATCGCAAAGAAATAAGGAAAATTTTAGAAGATTCAAAAAAAGTTATTGCTGTCTTTAATGGTCATTTGCATTGGAATAGAATGGATGTTCATAATAATATACCCTATTTTAATATACAATCTTTGGTAGAAAATTTTCAAAATAAAGATATTCCAAGCAATTCTTATGCTGTTGTAAAATTAACTAATGAGTTAATTGATGTAGATATTAAAGGAACTGATTCCCAACATTATTTACACAAAATTATTAATACATAATTTCTCTATATTTAAATTTGCTTTTTTGCCGTTTTTATATATAATGTATTTATGTTTGTAATTAAAGCTACCAAGAGAGATGCATCTATTAAATTAGATGCTTTAAGAAAAGGAGGTGAAATCCCAGCTGTTTTTTATGGTGCAGGGAAAGAGAGCACTCCTGTTTCTATTTCTAATGTTGAATTTAAAAAAGTCTGGCGTGAAGCAGGAGAATCTTCAGCTGTAAAAATTTCTACTTTAGGTGGAGATATTGATGTGCTTATTCATGAAGTACAAGTTGATCCAATAACAGATGAGCCAATACATGTTGATTTTCTAGCAATAGATATGAAAAAGAAAATATCTGTTAATGTACCTCTTGTCTTTGAAGGTATATCTAATGCAGTAAAGAATGGAATTGGAAACCTTGTTAAAGTTCTTCATGAAATTGAAGTTGAAGCATTGCCAGCTGATCTTCCACATAATCTTATTGTTGATATTTCCACACTCGAAGGTATAGAAAATCAGATTTTTGTTTCCAATATAAAATTACCAGCTGGAGTTACTTTAATTACGAATGGTGATGACGTCGTTGCTTCTATAGTTGCTCAAGTAGAAGAAAAAGAAGAAGTTATTCCTGTTGACCTATCTGCAATTGAAGTAGAAAAGAAGGGTAAGAAAGATGAAGAAGATGGTGGTACTCCTGATGAGTCTACTGCTTCTCCTGACGAAGAAAAGACACCCGCACGCAATGCTTAAAGCATAGCTTTTACAGGCGGGAAAAGAAATAAAAGTTAACTTAATTTATGCTATAATAAAAGCTATGATACGAAAGACAGTCATAGCTTTTATTGTTTTATTCTGTTTTATTTTTATTGTTTTTCTACCTATTTTTGCACAAAAAGCAGATGCTATTTTTGATTGTTTAACATTAAAGACATCTTCTAATCAGTCTGATAAAGACTATTGTAGAAATGAATTAACTCAAATAGAGGCAGAACTTACAGATTTAATAAATAAACAAAAAGAACAACAGAAAACTACAGGAACATTAAAAGGAGATGTTAATTATTTAACTAGTCAGATTAATGCTCTTAAAACAAAAATAAAATCTCGATCTCTTATAATTGCTCAATTAAAAATAAATATTGCAGAAAAAGTTAGTACAATTCAATCACTTTCAGAGAAAATTACTCGTGAACATGAATCTCTGGCTCAGCTTATTAGAAATACAAACGAATTTGATGAGCAAACTATTGTGCACCTTATTCTTTCCGATAACAGTATTTCTGATTTTTATTCGGATTTAGAATCTTATGCTTCTATAAAACAAGCTATAAAAGCTTCAGTTGATATTATAAATGGAGTAAAAGAAAAAACAGAAGTTGCTAAATCTGATTTAGAAAAAAAGCAAGATGCTGAAACTGATGCGAAAGCAGAATTAGAAAGTGCACAGAGGTCTGTTGCTAAGTCTGAAGCTAACAAAAAAGAATTATTAGCAATTTCTAAACAAAAAGAAGTTGCTTACAATAAACTTGCAGCAGAAAAGAAATCCAAAGCTGATAAAATCCGTAGTGCATTGTTTAGTCTGGCTGGTATTTCACAGAAAATTGAATTCGGTACAGCGCTTGCCTATGCGAATGAAGTAAAGAGTGACCTCAATGTTGATCCTGCATTTTTGCTTGCAATACTTACACAAGAAAGTAATCTTGGTTCAAATGTTGGGCAATGTTATTTAACTAATCCTGATACTGGTGCTGGAGTTGGTAAAAATACAGGAACAGCTTTCCAAAATGTAATGAAACCAAGTCGTGATGTAGAACCTTTCCTTGAAATAACTAATGCGCTCGGTTTTAACGCATTTCAAACTGCTGTATCTTGTCCTATCTTGGGTGTAGCTGGATATGGTGGTGCTATGGGACCAGCTCAATTTATTCCTTCAACATGGAAATTGCTTGCAAAGCGTTTAGAAAATATTTTAGGTCATTATGCTAATCCATGGGCACCTCGTGATGCTTTTATGGCTTCGGGAATGTATCTATCTGATCTTGGAGGAGTAGGTACAAGTGCAAGTGCTCAAAGTAGAGCTGCTTGTAAATATTATGGCTCAGGAGGATCTTCTTGTTCTTATAGTAGAAGTGTCATGATGCTGAAAGCAAAAATACAAGCAAATATAGATTTGCTTTAGAGTTAAATTTGTGATAATATCCGTGAGTTATGAAAAAAGATATACATCCAAAATATGATTTGAAAACGAAAGCAGTCTGCGCTTGTGGGGCAGTTTTTGAAGTTGGTTCAACTATGCCTGAAATTAAAATGGAAATTTGTAGTCATTGTCATCCTTTCTATACTGGCAATGAAAAGATTATGGATACCGCTGGGCGCGTAGAACGCTTCAAAAAGAGAGCTGTCGCTACTACTAAAGCGAAAGCAAAAAAATAAAAAAAAAGTTACATAGGTCAGACCTAGGGGTAATTCCCCTAGGTCTGACCTATGTCCAATAATATGCTGGACTTAGAAGAACTTAAAAAGAATCATAATACAAGCTATCTAGCAGGTATTTTAGAGCGTTTAGCTCGCGAAGAAGCCGAAGTACGTGAAATATTAGATAGTGATGAAAGTTTACATGAAATGGCGAGTAAAGAACTTAAATTAATACAAGAAGAAAAAGAACGAATAGAAAAGCAGGTGGAAGATATTTTAAATAAAGATAAAGCAGAAGAAAAATTAAGAGAAGAATTTCCAAATGAAATAGTGTTAGAAGTTAGGGCAGGTGCAGGCGGTGATGAGGCTTCACTTTTTGCTTGGGAATTAGCGCATATGTATGAAAAGTTTTCAGAAATAGAAGGTTGGCAATGGAAGGTAAATTATGAATCAAAATCTGACTTGAATGGATATAAAGAAGCGAGTTTTGAAATAAAAGGCAAGGATGTTTATAAAAAAATGCGGTGGGAGACAGGCGTCCATAGAGTACAGAGAATACCAGCGACAGAGAAAAATGGCCGAGTGCATACTTCAACTGCGTCAGTGGCAGTGCTTCCAATTAGAAAGAAAATAACTTTTCAAATAAATTCAGCTGATTTTGAAATGGAATATTCTCGTTCGGGTGGAAAGGGAGGACAGAATGTAAATAAAGTTGAGACCGCTGTGCGTATTATCCACATTCCGACAGGGCTTGATGTCCGTTCTACAAATGAAAGAAGCCAGCTCGCAAATCGTGAAAAAGCGATGATGATACTAACCGCTAAATTACAACAAAGAGAAGAAGAGATTGAGGCTAGTAAACATGCAGGTATAAGAAAGAATCAGATTGGTACGGGTGATCGTTCAGAGAAAATCCGTACATATAATTTCTCTCAAGATAGGGTAACAGACCATCGTATAAAAAAGTCATGGCATAATTTACCAAAAATAATGGAGGGCGACATTGAAGACATAATTAATTCTATTGATTCTGGAGTAGTGGGGAATGAAGATGAAGATTAAAATATATTTTTATGAAGATGGAAACTTTTAAAAAAGGAGAATATAAATATGGTACCGAACATTTTAGAAGTTTTGCGGAAATCCATGAAATGGCTGAAAAATTAGGTTGGATAGGGAAAACAATTTCATTTGAAAAAATGACAAAAGAGAAATGGGAAGAAGTAAAGGCTGGTATAATAAAATCTACACAGTTAATTGATAAATATTTAGGTTCTTATATACCAAATTATTACTTTACTTTTGAAGAAAATGAAGAATCAAGAAGTGTGGTTTATTTTATGGAAGAGGTAAAAGAAGATAGACATCTCCCCCCAGCGGGAGAAGTTGATAATTTTCTTGTAGTTTTTTGTCAAATGTTTTCGGATACGACCCGTCAAGGTGAGAGTTTTTTAGTTGATCTTCATAAAATTGAAAATTTTATTTATGGTCATACTGCTGATAAACCTCAACCTCAATTATATTTTATAGATTTTTTTCCATTTTATTTTGGTAATCCTTTAATAAAAAAAGAAAAAATACTCTTCTTCCTTTCAGAATTTGCTAAAATATATGGAAAATCAAGTTTTCCAAAGACTAATGAAGCGATTTTAAAATTAAATCAACTTGAAGCATAATATTAAAATTGCATTTGATTTTAGATATGTTATGATTATTTTTGTAGGGTCTCATTTAGCGAAATGATTTTTCTACATTGCCTGTCCGAAGCTTCGGCGTAGGTGGGCGTTTTATAAATAGTTTTTGCCCGATTTTTTAAAACGGGAGAAGTAAAGTTATGGCTACAAAGCTATATGTGGGGGGACTCCCTTACAGCACACAAGAGGATGCTCTTAAAGAGCTCTTCGCACAAGCAGGTACTGTTGTATCAGCTGTGATTATTATGGACAAGATGTCTGGTCGTTCAAAAGGTTTTGGATTCGTAGAAATGGACAGTAATGATGCAGCTCAAAAAGCTATTTCTATGTTCAATGATCAAGAATTCGAAGGACGCAAATTGACCGTTAACGAAGCTCGTCCTATGGAAGCTCGACCACCACGAACAGGTGGCAATGACAGAGGTGGATATGGAGGCGGAGGAGGTGGACGCAGAGAATACTAATTCTAAAATAAACCTTAAATCAAAAAACCGCCTTCGGGCGGTTTTTTGATTGGCAAACTTTTTAACATTAACTTTTTCTGGTACGGATTTTTTGAAGCTTAAAAAATCCTAAAGTTTTCGCGCCGTCGCGCTCAAAACCCCTCCAAAAGTTATGTTTAAAAGTTTGCTGAAATTATCTTTTTTTGTTATAGTTTTTGAACGTGTAATTATGTTTATGAGCGTGTAGTGTAGCTTGCCCCGCTAAGGCGGGGTGAAGTAGAACGCTGTTGTGATGTTTGAAATGAGCGTGTAGTTCAGTATAGGACGTTACGGAGATGATGTTTGAAATGAGCGTGTAGTTCAGTGGTAGAACGCTGTCCTGATAAGACAGAGGCCGATGGTTCGATCCCATCCACGCTCACTATGGCAATAGGAGATTCACCAAAAATAAAAGTAAATAATAATGAAAATGGGGTAGAAGATAAAGAAAAAAAAGTTTTTAAAATTCTTTTAGCTGAGGATGATCATTTTGTTAGAGAAAGTTTAGAAGAAATGTTTTTAGAAATGGGTTATGAGGTTGAAGTTGTAGAAAATGGGAGAGATCTTTTTGTAAAATTACAAACTAATAAATACGATATAGTTTTTACAGATAACAGTATGCCATTTTTGACTGGTATTCAAGTGCTTAAAAAGATTCGCTCTTCAGAAAAAATGAAAAATTTACCAGTAATTGTTTTCTCAGGTGATGAAAATCTAGAAAGAGAGGTAAGAGAAGCTGGTGGAATATACATAGGAAAGCCAGCAAAAACTGATCGCATTCTTTCCACTATCAGAAAAGCATTGCGCGAGGTTAATGATCATAATATTCAATAAATTTTGCATTAATTTTCTTTTATTGATATGATACTAGAAAGGCTTAATGCCTTTTATTTTTGCTTGTCCCGTACTAAATTTTTATTTACGGGGTATAAAGATAAAGATTATTAATTTAAATTTTAGTACTGGGATGGATGGGATTGAAAATAATCAAAATAATAGTGGTCCTTGGTGGAAGCCTGGAATGCAAATTTTAAGCGAGGTTTCAACTTGGATTGTAGTGCCTATCGTTCTCGCACTTATTTTCGGTAAGATGCTCGATACGCATTATGGAACAAAACCAATTATATTTCTTGTATTTGCTGGGTTAGGATTTTTAGTTACATGTTTAGGAATATTTAAAGCTATGAAAGATTATACAAAGAAATTACAAAAGAAAGAAGAAGAAATAAAAAACAAGGAATAATTTATGACAAAAGAATTACAAACAGAACAAATATCTCACGAAATTACATTATTTGCTGAACCGGTATATCATTTTAATAATTTTGTTATTACAAATGCACTTCTGACTAGTTATTTTGTTGTTATTATTATAATAATTTTATCTTTTGTTTTGCGTTCTAAACTTAAAGAAGTTCCAGGTAAGTTGCAAAACATTTTTGAAATTATTGTAGAGGGTGCGCTTGATCTTTGTGATCAAGTAACGAATAGTAGAGCTCTTTCTATAAAAATTTTCCCAATTGCTATTTCAGTTTTCTTTTTTATTGTTATTAATAACTGGTTTGGCATACTTCCTTTGGGAGGATTCGGACTTATAGAAAAAGGTGAACACGGGCTCGCATTTATTCCACTTATTCGTGGTGGAACTGCTGATATAAATACAACAATTGCACTTGCTGTTATGGCAGTTCTTGGTGCGAATATGTTTGGAGTCTTTTCTATTGGAATATGGAAAACTTTTAATAAATATGTTAATCTAAAGGTGCTCGGAGGAATATTTAAAAAAATTCGTCATGATCCAACGATAATTATCGTTGCCCCAATTACGTTCTTTGTTGGTTTAATTGAAATTGTTGGTGAATTTGCAAAAGTTGCATCACTCTCTTTTCGTCTTTTTGGTAACGTATTTGCTGGGGAAGTGCTTTTAGTATCAATGGCTGCTCTTGTCGCATATATTGTTCCGATACCGTTTTTATTTCTTGAGCTACTTGTAGGAGTTATTCAAGCGCTCATCTTTTCGATTTTACTTGTTGTTTATTTCACAATTGCTTCCACGGACCATGATGAGCATGAATCTGCCCACGAAGAAAAGCACGAAGTTGTTAATATAGGTAATGATAAAAAGTTAGTTAAAGAATTAATTAAAGAAATGGTATAAATTTTAAAGAGTAGATCGAAATTATAAATTAGTCGAAATTATTATTAATTAATTAACCTCATTGAGGAAAAAATATATGGAAGAAGTAGCAGTAAGTAACAATTTAATGCCATTTGCAAAAGCAATTGTAATGGCTGTGGGGGCTCTTGGTCCTGCTGTAGCTATTGGTATGATTGGTTCAAAAGCTATGGAATCAATCGGACGCAATCCTGAAGCAGCTGGGAAGATTCTTGTGCCGATGCTCCTTGCGTGTGCATTCGCTGAAGCAATCGCTATTTATGCGCTTGTTATAGCTTTTTCAATTTAGAAATTCCCCTCTTGAGGGGTGCCCCTCCGGGGCGGGGTGGATGAATTTTTGTCCACCTCCCCTAAAAGGGTACTCCTCAAGAGGAGAATAAATCACCATGGAATCAATTATTTCTACATTTCACATAGATTGGAAAATTATTATTGCTCAAGCAATTAACTTTGGAGTTGTTTTTGTTGTTTTGTATATTTTTGCTCTTAAACCACTTTCTAAGCTGATGTTAGAGCGAAGTGAAAAAATAGCAAAAGGCATACTAGATGCAAAAACAAATGCAACACTTCTAGAAAAGACTAATCTAGAATATGAGAACATGCTTTCACAAGCTCGAGTTGAAGCAAATAAAATCTTTCAAGATGGAAAAAAAGAAACAGAAGCTAAAAAGGTATTAATGCTAGAAGAAGCCAAAAATGAAGTAAGTCTTATAGTAGAAAATGGTAAAAAAACGCTAGAAATAGAAAAAACGAAAATGGTAGAAGAAGCAAAAAATGAAATTGTAATTCTGGCAATGAAAGCTACAGAAAAGTTGCTTGGTGTTAAGGTTGACGGATCTTTAGACCAAAAAACAATAAAAGAACTTAATTCTTTATAACTTTATGAACTTTATAACTAATTAAAATGATAACAATATCCAACAATAATATAGCTCACGCAATTTATTTAGCATCAAAAAGCTATAGTAGTGTGGAACAGCCTTTATTTTTAGAAAAGGTAGTAGAATTTTTATATAAAAGAAGATTGTTTTCAAAAGTTCCCGACATACTCTTTCGTTTAAATAAAATAATTAATGATCACGAGGGGAGAGTTGTAGTAAAAATTTCTAGCGCAAAAAGTATTAATGAAACAATAAATAAAGAACTTGCAGAAATTTTAATAAAACGATATTCCGCAAAAGAAATTAATTTAGTTGAAAATTTAGATGAAAAATTATTAGGTGGATTTAAAATAGAAGTGAATGATGAAGTTATTGATTTAACAATTAGAAATAAAATTATAAAATTACAAGAACATTTAACAATAAATCAATGAATAGTAATCACATAGTAGAAAATTTAAAAAGAGAAATAGAAAACTTTTCCACTCAAATAAAAGTTGAAAAAGTGGGTAAGGTGCTCGAAGTTTTTGACGGTATTGCGAAAGTTTCTGGACTTTCCAATATTAAATCTTCTGAAATGGTAACTTTTCCAAATGGTGAGAAAGGTGTGGCTCTCAACTTAGAAGAAGACACAGTTGGAGTAATTATTCTTGATGACTTTTCTAAAATTAAAGAAGGCGATACCGTACTTTCTACTGGTAAAATTCTCGAAGTTCCAGTTTCTGACAATATTCTAGGGCGAGTAGTTAATGCTATTGGTATTCCTATTGATGGTAAGGGTGTAATAAAAGCAGAGAAGACTTATCCTATTGAAAAGGTTGCCCCAGGAGTTATTACTCGTTTGTCTGTGGACAAACCAGTTTCTACTGGGATTAAAGTTATCGATGCCATCATTCCTATCGGTCGTGGACAAAGGGAGCTTATCATTGGTGATCGTCAAACAGGTAAAACAGCAATTGCTATTGATACAATTCTTAATCAAAAAGGCGAAGATATGATATGTGTGTATGTTTCAATTGGTCAAAAAGATTCAAAACTTAGAAAGATTGAGGCAAGACTGGAGGCTGGTGGAGCAATGAAATATACAGTTATTGTTTCTGCTGGTGCATCTGAAGCAGCTTCGCTTGCATATATCGCTCCATATACAGGAGTATCTATTGCAGAATATTTTATGGATCAAGGACGCGATGTGCTTATTATTTATGATGATCTTTCCAAGCACGCTGTTGCTTATCGTGAAATTTCACTTCTTTTGCGTCGTCCACCGGGGAGAGAGGCTTATCCTGGAGATGTTTTCTATTTACACTCTCGTTTACTTGAACGTGCTTGTCGTAGAAATGAAAAGTATGGTGGAGGTTCTATAACAGCTTTGCCTATTATTGAAACACAAGCTGGAGATGTGTCTGCTTATATTCCTACAAATGTTATTTCTATTACTGATGGACAAATTTTCTTGGAAACTGATCTTTTCTATAAAGGTATAAGACCTGCAGTAAATGTTGGTCTTTCTGTTTCTCGAGTTGGAGCAACTGCTCAGATTAAAGCTATGAAAAAAGTAGCAGGAACATTAAAGCTTGACTTGGCACAATTCCGTGAGCTTGAAGCATTTGCTCAATTTGGTTCTGATCTTGATGATTCTACTAAGCGTCAGCTAGAACGTGGTAAAAGAGCAGTAGAAGTATTGAAGCAACTTCAATATGCACCAGTCTCAATTGAACATCAGGTTGTAACTTTATATGCTTTAACGAAAGGCGCAATGGATGATATTTCCATTGAAAAAATAAAAGAATTTGAAAGTGGCTTGATTGAATATAGTGAACGCAATGCAAAAGTTTTTTATAAACAAATTGCAGATAAAAAAATGTGGGATGATAAAGGCGAAGAAGAATTAAAAAAGGTGATAGAAGATTTTAAAAAGAATTTTAAATAAAATATGGCAGGAACAAAAGAAATTAAAAGAAGAATAAAGAGTGTCAAGAATACTAAGAAAATCACTAAAGCGATGGAGCTTGTCGCTGCTTCCAAGATGAAGCGGGCTGTTTCTTCTACTTTAGCTTCTCGTTTGTATGCAGAATATTCTTGGGAAATTCTTACTTCTATTGTTAAAAATCTTGAAGAAAATACGCATCCGCTTTTTCTAGAACGTGAAATAAAAAATAATCAACAAAATATCTTAATCGTACTCATAACATCAAATCGTGGTTTGTGTGGAGCATATAATGCTCAAATTATTAAAAAAACTATTTCATTATTAAAGCTTAATCAAAATAATAGTGTAAAAAATAATAAAATAGATTTCATAACTGTAGGAAAAAAGGGAGATGTTTCAATGCGTCGTATTGGTAGTAATGTTATTGCTAGCTTTTTCGATTTACCAGATAATATTTCTCTTTCGGATATTCTTCCAATATCAAAATTAGTTATAGACGAATATAATGCTTCTCATTATAATAAAGTTTTAATTATTTATACTGATTTTATTTCAGCTTTAAATCAAAAACCAAATATTAAACAAATTCTTCCAATTTCAAAAACAGATTTAAAAGAATTAATTAATTCTCTCGAAAAAGAGAAATCTACAGAAAAGAAGACAGATTATTTATTTGAGGGTGATTTCGATGCTCTTATTGTTTCCCTTGCTGAAAAGATTACTAGAATGCAAATTTATCAAATGTTACTTGAGTCCAATGCTTCTGAACAATCTTCTCGTATGGTCGCAATGAAAAATGCAAGTGAAGCTTCTGATGAAATGATTAGTGATTTAACTTTAGCATTTAATAAAGCCAGACAAGCAAACATTACCAGAGAAATATCAGAAATTAGTGCCGGTATGGCATCAGTCAATTAAGAATTACGAATTATTAATTAATAATATTATTTATAAAAATATGAAAACAGGAACAATCAAAAGAATTATCGGGCCAGTCGTAGATGTAGACTTCGGAGAACATTTACCAGAAATTTATACTGCTTTGGAAGTGGAAAAAGATTCTTCGAATTCGGGAGAGCAAAAGAAAATAATTCTTGAAGTTGAACAGCATTTAGGTGGAGGTATTGTCCGTGCAGTTGCTATGGATACGACAGACGGTCTTTCACGCGAAATGAAAGTTGTAAACACTGGCGCACCTATTTCTGTCCCTGTTGGTGGTGTTACTCTCGGACGTATTTTTAATGTTTTAGGTGAAGCTATTGATGATGGTAAAGCTATTATCGTTAATAAAAGATTGCCTATTCATCGTAAGGCTCCATCTTATGTGGTGCAAGCAACAAAAGTTGAAATTTTAGAAACTGGTATTAAAGTTATTGATTTAATTTGTCCAGTTTTAAAAGGTGGCAAGGTGGGACTTTTCGGAGGAGCAGGTGTGGGTAAAACTGTAGTCATTCAAGAATTAATTCATAATATTGCATCAAATCACGGAGGATATTCTGTTTTTGCTGGAGTCGGTGAGCGTACTCGTGAAGGTAATGACTTATATCACGAAATGAAAGATTCTGGAGTTATTGATAAAGTTGCAATGGTCTTCGGACAAATGAACGAACCGCCAGGTGCGCGTTTACGTGTGGCACTTTCTGCTCTTACTATGGCGGAACATTTTCGTGATGCTGAAGGCAAAGATGTGCTTTTGTTTATTGATAATATTTTCCGTTTTACTCAGGCTGGATCAGAAGTGTCAGCTCTCCTTGGCCGTATTCCTTCGGCAGTAGGATATCAGCCAACATTAAGTACAGAAATGGGAATTCTTCAGGAACGCATTACATCTACCGATAAAGGTTCTGTAACTTCTGTTCAGGCAGTATATGTGCCAGCTGATGATTTGACAGATCCAGCTCCAGCAACGACCTTTGCTCACTTGGATTCCACTGTTGTTCTTAATCGTTCACTTACAGAAATAGGTATTTATCCTGCTGTTGACCCACTTGATTCTTCTTCTACAATTCTTGATCCGAATATCGTGGGAGAGGAGCACTATGCTACAGCTCGTGAAGTTCAGCGTGTTCTTCAACGTTATAAAGATTTACAAGATATTATTGCTATTTTAGGAATGGAAGAACTTTCTGACCTCGACAAAGAACTCGTAGCTAGAGCACGAAAAATTCAAAAGTTTCTTTCTCAGCCATTTTTCGTGGCAGAACAATTTACTGGAACGAAAGGACAGTATGTGCCACTTGCTGAAACTATCCGTTCTTTCAAAGAAATTTTAGAAGGTAAACACGATGATAAAGGAGAAGCTGACTTTTATATGAAAGGTGCATTATAAATTATGAATTATTAATTACGAATGCAAAAACAATTAAAACTTAAAATTGTTACTCCGGAAAGATTAATCTTAGAAGAAATGGTTGATCAAGTAAGTTTGCCGACTACTTTAGGCGAAATTACTATTTTACCGGAACATATTCCTTTAGTTACAGGACTTACATTTGGAGATGTTGTCGCTTCTTTAAATGGTGAATATATACCGATAGCTCTTGTTGGTGGTTTTGTGGAAATAAAGAAAAATGAAAAGGGTCTTACTGAAGTTGCTGTCTTGGCTGATTTCGCTGAACACTTATCTGAAATCTCAGATAGTGCAATTGATAAAGCAAAAACTCGTGCGGAAGAATTAAAAAAGCAAATGGAAAATAAAGAGCATATAGACTTTGAGCATTTTGAAGCTGAGCTTGAACGTTCACTTACTCGTGTAAAAATTGCAGACAAGTGGAGAACTAGAAAGTATAGGAAATAGAATATTTACTAAATTCGTATAAAAATTATGTCAAAATTTTATGTAATTGCGACACCGATAGGGAATATGGGAGATATCACTCTTCGTGCAATTGAAACACTTAAAAATGTCGATTTGATATTGTGCGAAGATACAAGAGAAACGAAAAAACTTCTAGATAAATATAATATTAGCAAGCCTACGATGAGTTATCATGCTCAGAGTAAGCTCTCTAAAACAGATAAAATTTTTGAACTATTAAAAGAGGGGAAAGATTTAGCTCTTGTCTCTGATGCTGGAACACCTGGGATTTCTGACCCTGGAGCAATGCTGGTATCTCAAATAAAAGAAAAATTTAATATGTTAACAAACTCTGCTATCGCAGAAAATGTTAACATTGGGGTTCAGGTTATTCCAATTCCAGGAGCTACGGCACTCATAACAGCATTGTCTGCTTCTGGTTTACCCACCCACGAATTTACTTTTCTTGGTTTTCTTCCACACAAGAAGGGAAGAGAGACACTGTTTAAAGAAATTAGAGATTCGAAAAGGACAATGGTGTTTTATGAATCCCCACATAGAATTTTAAAAACTTTAGAATCACTTGTGAAATTTTGCCCAGAGAAGAAAGTTTGCATTGCGCGCGAACTTACGAAAATTTACGAAGAGTTTAGAATAGGGACAGCATCTCAGATTTTAGAATATTTAGAAAAAAATAAAGAGAAACAAAAAGGGGAGTTTACAGTAATTGTTGCCTAAAAGAGAAACCCGCCGGTGGATTCCTCCTGCCGGACAGGCGTTGTGATGTTGGACACGCTACGTGCCCTTTCTACTTGTTTTGGTGAGAGTAGGTCTCACCGTTTTCCCCCCGCGGTCGTGGGGTGCGATTCAGGACGGGGCGGGACGGGTCAACAAAGACCCGCTCTGCCGAAGTGTGAACCTCGGCGAACAGTCTCCACCCGGGGTGGTTTTGTGCCACCCAGTCTTGTGCCCTCTTTTCGAGGATTTCTGGAACTTCTTTTGGTAGCATCTCTGCTACCGGAACTTCAACTTCTCCATTGTAACATGGAGGCATAGCAACGTAATGTCGCATTGCGGTACTCCTTCATTTATAAATATAAACTATATAGTTATTATGTCAAATCTTACAACAAGTCCTCTGGATCGACAAAGATATCATAAGATGGTGGCAAAGAGACGAGTTTTATTAGAAGATCTTCATCTATTTTAGAATCTAAAGAAATTTCTGGTAGAGACCACTTCTTCGGATCCATTTTTATTAATAAATTAGTAGTATATTTACCTTTTAATTGTGCGACAAAGCCACTAAAAATTTCAGGAGAATATTCTTTGAAAGTTTCTTTTAATATTTCTCTTACTTTTATTGTTTGTTCTTTGTCGCCTATGTATCTTACTTTTATAAAACGCTTATATGGTGGATAGTGTAAACTTTTCCTATCTTCTAATTCTTCACGCACGAAAGACAAAAGATTTTTCATTTTAATTGCACGAATTATTTCATCATCTTCGTTTTTAGTTTGGATAATGAATTTATCTTTTGTATTTTCTATTATTGAAAGAATAATTTGTATTATTTTTTCACTCATTTTAAAATTTGGTATGCTCCATAATGAATCAAAAGAAGCGATAATAGAAAGTGAAACTTTATTTTTTAAATAGAAAAACGTCATTTCTGTACCAATAAGAATTGAACCCTCATTTTCCTCAAATTCTTTTATTATTTTCTCTGCACCTGTTTTTGTTTTCACAGAATCTTTATCTAATTTAAAGATTTTAATTTTTGGGAACTCTCTATTTAAAGACATTAATCTTTCTATTTCTTCATATACAGTATCTGTACCTATACCAAGTGGAAACAAATTCCAGCTTCCACATCTTTCACATGACCTATCTCCATCCATATCAATCTGACATCTATTGCATACGAAGACTCTTTTCTTGCCTTGATGTGATGTATAAAGCACGAGTGATGCTCCACACTTTTCACAATTTACTGTTTCGCCACAATCCTTACAGACTGTTCCTGTGGCTAGACCTTTTCTTAAAGAAAATATAAAAACATTTTTTTTGTTTTTTAATGCAAGTTTTATTTCTTCTATACTTTCATGTTTTAATATTTGGAATTTTGCATTTTCTTTTTGCGGCTCTTTTTCTGGGATTTTTATTTCACCATTAAAATCAATTCTGAAAGATAATGGATGTAAAGAATTTAAATTGTCTAAATCTTTTCTTCCAATTGTTTCATAGCGAAGCATTTCATCAGCTATTATAAGCTTTGCATTTATCTTTGAAGCATATATTTCTACGAAAACTCTTAAATCAATGTATGGCCTTCTGATCATTCTATAAACATTAGAATTTTCATGTTCTAATATTATTGTACCGATGTCTTTTCTTGGAATTGATAAAAATGGCGCAGTGCCAATAATAAGTATTGGATGAGAGGAATTTATTATTTTTTCATAAGTAATTAAACTCTTCTTTACAGTTATGTCGCTATGTAAAGAAAAAGTGAATTGTTCAATGCCTTTTTTTAATTGATTTGTGAATTTTTCTATATCAGATTGAGTTGGTAAAACTATAAAGACAGATTTTCCTCTGGCGAAAGATTCACGAATAATAGTTTTATATATAGATATACGATCAGGTAGTGGATACTGTAAAAGTAATTTTTCAGCTCTTATTTTGTTTTCATTTTTTATATTTAATGTAATTTTATTTTTTGAAAATATTTTTGTTATTTTATCATAATTTTCTATGAAAATATTTGGTATGAAAGATGCGATAGCACTACTTTTATTTTGAGCAAAATATTTACTAGTATCGAAAATAGTATCTAAAAATTCTTTTTGAAAAAGAGAATTACCCTTATTCTCAATAACTTTCTTCAAACTGAAATTCATATCTTTTATATTGCTTTTTTTATTTTGTAATTCTTCTACAGATGTAACTAGTGCTAAGATTTTCTTATTTCTTATTGAAACAGAAACAATATTACCAATAGATATATCTAAACTAGAAAAATAGGTTAAAATACCTTTAAAAATGCCTTTCTTGAGCGGTATGACAGATATTATTTTCATTATTTTATTTATCTTTTAAACGATTTTGTATATTTCATTCTAGCATAAATATATGTTATATTAACTTCTATGGGATTTTTTTCACCTAAATTAGGAATAGATTTAGGCACAGCTAATACCTTAGTATTCGTGCCAGGGAAAGGCATAGTTTTGAACGAGCCTTCGGTGGTGGCAGTTTCTGAGCAAGATAATAAAATTCTAGCTATTGGTTTCGAAGCAAAAGAAATGATTGGAAAAACCCCAGATTCTATAATTACTTATTGTCCAATGAAAGATGGAGTAATAGCAGATTATCGAGTGACTGAAGCAATGCTCCGTTATTTTATAAGTAAAGCAATGGGTAAATTTAGTTTTTTCAAGCCAGATGTAATGGTTTCTGTTCCCGCAGGAGTTACCTCTACGGAAAGAAGAGCAGTAGTAGAAGCAGCAGTACGCGCAGGTGCTAAAAATGCTTACGTTGTTAAAGAGCCCATATTGGCTGCTATTGGCGCTGGTATTCCAATTTATGAATCAAAGGGTTATATGGTAGTTGATATAGGTGGAGGCACGACAGATGTGGCAGTTATATCTCTCGGTGGGATAGTTGCTTCTACATCAGTAAAATGTGCTGGAAATAAAATAGATCAAGCAATAGCTGATTATATTAAAAAGACTTTCAATTTAGCAATTGGTGATAGGACTGCTGAAGAAGTGAAAATTAAAATTGGCGCAGCTGTTCATTTAGACGAAGAGCTTCGTGTCACTATTAAAGGTAGAGATTTTATTCAAGGATTGCCTAGAAGCGCTCAAGTTGGAACTAATGAAATAGTTAAAGCAATAGATGTGGAATTAAAACAAATTATTAAAACAATAAAAGATGTTTTACAAGAAACTCCACCCGAACTTTCTTCTGACATAATTGATCATGGAATTATTATGACTGGTGGTTCGTCTCAATTACGCAATCTTACTGATTTGGTTTATAGAAAAACAGGGGTTAAAGCAATTGTTGCAGAAGATCCTCTTTTTTGCGTAGTTAAAGGCACTGGTCTTGCTCTTGAGCATTTAGATGTTTATAAAAAAACAGTTTTAAGTAAAAAATAATCAATCTCAAATGAATATTTCTAAGCATTTAGATAAAAATAATTTACACCATGCATATTTAATAGAGGGTGAGCGTGATGAAATTGTGATAGAAATTACAAAATTTTTAAAAGGTTTAGACATAAAGACTCTCGGCAATCCTGATTTTTGTCATATTTCAATTGATAATTTTAAAATAGATGAAGCATTTGATTTACGTGCTATGTCTTCAAATAAAAGTTTTTCTTCCAGTAAAAAGATATTTATTCTTTGTGTTAATAGTTTTTCTCTTGATGCTCAAAATGTTCTATTGAAAATGTTCGAAGAACCGATAGAAAATACACATTTTTTCTTAATAGTTCCAGATGTAAATGCACTTTTAAAAACTTTAGTTTCTAGATTTTATTTAATTAAGCCAGAAATAAAAGAAAAAAAAGAATATGAAGATGCTGAAAAGTTTATTGTTATGCCTTTAAAAGACCGAATTGATTTTATTAAAGACTTACTTGTGGTGCCAGAGGAAGAAGACAAAGACCTGCCTGCCGGCAAGGCAGGGGAGAATGAAATTATTGTTTTGGATTCTACGCGTTCCAAAGCCTTGAAATTTCTTAATACTCTAGAATTTGTTTTGCACGAAAAGCTTATGTCAAAGAGTCTCTTTGACATTAATTTATTTGAGCACATTTTCAAAGTTCGTGAATTCCTGCGTATGCCTGGAAGTTCCACGAAAAGCTTAATGGAGTCCTTAGCTTTAATTGTGCCAATTTATTAAATTTTTTAATTATGATATATTAAATATATGCAATACAACTTTTCTAATTTTAAAACTGAACTTAAGAAAGTAGAAGAATTTTTGAGCAAAGAATACAGTCAGCTTAATGTTGGACGAGCATCACCCATGGTACTCGATCATGTAACAGTAGAGTCTTATGGTTCATATGTTCCACTTAAAAATGTTGCCTCAATTTCTATTGAGGATCCGAAAACATTACGTATCGCGCCTTGGGATAAAAATCAGATAAAAGGTATTGAAAAAGCAATAGTGGGGTTAAATCTTAGCTTGTCTGTAGCAACTGATGATCTTGGCATAAGAGTTATTTTCCCACAATTAACTACAGAAACAAGACAAAATCTTGTAAAATTATTAAAAGAAAAATTAGAGGAAAGTAGAATTACAGTTCGTCGTGAACGCGAAATTGTAGTAGCCAACATGGAAAAACAAGAAAAAGAAGGTAAGATGACTGAAGATGATAGATTCCGTGCAAAAGAAGAATTACAGAAAGTTATCAATGAAACAAATAGTAATTTAGAAACAATCTTTGAAAAAAAAGAGAAAGAAGTAATGGGTTAAAAATATGTCTATAATAATCTTTTTTGTAATTTTATTAGTTTTGGTTCTAGTTCATGAATTTGGACATTTTTTTACTGCGAAAAGTTTTGGAATTAGGGTTGACGAATTCGGTTTTGGTTTTCCACCTAAATTATTTAGTTTTAAAAAAGGGGAGACTGAATATTCTTTTAATGCTTTACCACTTGGTGGATTTGTTAAGATTTTCGGTGAAAATTTCGAAGAAGCTGATTTTGTTGAAATTGGATTTTTGGACAAAGAGAAAGAAACTGAAAAAGAAGAATTAAAAAAAAGAAGTTTAGTAAATAAACCTAAATATCAACAAGCCTTAGTGCTTTTCGCTGGGATTTTCGCTAATTTTTTATTGGCTTGGCTTTTATTTTCTTTTGGATTTATGTCTGGGCTTCCTACTTCAGTTGGTAGTGAAAGACCTGGTTCAAAATTAGAAAATGTGAATTTAACAGTTATTTCTGTTTTAGCAGATTCACCAGCTGAGAAAGCTGGACTTAAAATTGGTGACAAAATAGTATCAATAGAAAGTGGCAATGATGCAGTTTTAGAAATTAATTCTGAAACATTAAAATCTTTTATAATTTCTCACCCCGAAAAAGAAATAGAAATTGGCTATGTGCGTGGAAAAAATAATCAAAATATAAATCTTGCAAAAATAATTCCAATTGCAAATACAGTAGATAGTAAACCAATGATAGGTATCTCTATGGACCAAATAGGAATAGCTAAATTGCCATTTTTTACAGCACTTGTAGAAGGAATGAAACTAAACCTCTTTATGACGAAAAACACAGCCCTGGGGCTTTTTACGCTTATTTCTGAGGCTTTACAAGGCAAAGGTAGCTTTGCGGGGGTTGCTGGACCCGTTGGAATGGTTGGTATTGTGGGTGACGCTTATCAGTTCGGTTTTATTTATCTTTTATCTTTTACTGCGCTTATTTCTATTAATCTTGCAATAATTAATTTATTACCACTTCCAGCTTTGGATGGAGGAAGATTACTATTCTTATTAATAGAAAAAGTAAAAGGTTCTCGTCTTAATCCAAAATTTGCAAACACTGCCAATATGATTGGTTTTGCTTTTCTTATACTTCTTATGCTTGTCATAACATATCACGATCTAGTGAAATTATTTTAATTTTACTCTTATGTCTAATATATTTTATTAGATACAGTCTGTATTAATACTAAGAACATAATCATTAATTAGATCTTGTTCTAATACTTTTTCGTCTCCAAGAAAATCACTTATGTCTTCTTCTTTTATTAAATTTTTATATTCTTGTGTAAGATCTTTAGAAATAGGTAAATAAGACCAGTGCCACTTTTCTTCATTATAGCCGGATAATCTGCCATCCTGTTTTGAATTATAAGGCTGACAAAAACCGAATTCCCAAGCATTTTTTACAAGCCAGTCGTATACTTTTTTACCAGATTCTTTTTCAAAATATTCCGGATTTGCATCATTAATATCTAAATCACTGCCCCAATGATGTCTAGATATTCCAGGAACAGAACTGTATTCTAATATTTTTTTAAATCTCTCTAGTTCGTTTGGAATACTTTTTAATAAATTTTTTCCTTCAACTAGTGTATAGCCAGTCCATTTTCTATTCCAAATATTTTTTTGATAATTAAAATTTCTAGTTGCTGAAGCTACTTTTAATTCTATTTTTTCTTTTTTTGCTAACTCTTGCATTTTTAAAAATGCATCAAGGGTTTCTTTTCTTAAATACATTTTATTTTCACCAACTGTGTATTCTTTTGGTATTAAAACAAAGTCCTCTCTAGTACTAGGTTCAAATTTTCCCATCAAATAGATTTTCTTTATCGCATTTTCTTCAATCTTCTTTTGAATCAACTCTTCTTGAATAATTTTTTGTTCTATTTTCTCTTGTTCTTTTCTTTGTTTGAAGTCTAAAAATGAGGAAGTAAACATTGGAATAGAAACAAAAATCAATAAAATTATGCTTAATATGAGTTTAAAATCAAGTTTTTTCACTTTTAAACAATAACATACAGATATATTTTAATCAAAAAAGATTTAATGCTATAATGACTATATGTATATAGATTTAGTTAAAATTTTTTTACCAACGACAGTTGCCTTTTTTTTAGGAATTTTTTTAACTCCTATTGCGACACACTTTTTCTATAAATACAAGATGTGGAAAAAATACTCTCGAAGTAGTGATATCGACACTTCAGATTTTACTAAAATACACAATGAAGAAGAAGAATTGAAAACTCCACGAGTAGGCGGAATAATTATTTGGTTTTCTATCTTACTTACAACTCTTATTTTTTATTTATCATCAATTTTATTTCCTTCTTTTGATACAGAAAAGATGAATTTCTTGAGTCGCAATCAGACCTTAATACCTTTTTTCACTCTTATTTTGGGATCATTGATTGGACTTTGGGATGATCTTATTCAGATCTATGGAAATGGTAGATTTGCTCGTGATGATAAAGTCTGGCGTAAGTGGAAAGCTTTTCTTGTAGCTTTTCTAGCTCTTCTTGTGGGTATTTGGTTTTTTTATAAACTAGGTATGACCTCTATTCATATTCCATTTGGTGGGGAATTTTATTTGGGTATTTTTATTATTCCATTTTTTATAATAGTAGCATTAGCAACTTTTTCTGGTGGAGTTATCGATGGCATAGATGGACTCTCGGGTGGAGTTCTTTCTTCTATTTTTGCTGCATATTCGGCAATAGCTTTCGCTAATAATCAAATAGACCTAGCGGCTTTTTGTGGAGTTATAGCGGGAGTAATTTTAGCATTTCTTTGGTTTAATATTCCACCAGCTAGATTTTATATGGGTGAAACTGGAATTATGGGGCTCACCATTACACTTGCGACAATTGCATTTCTAACTGATTCAGTTTTAATTCTTCCAGTTGTAGCATTTCCACTTGTTATTACATCAGGTTCAGTTATTTTACAAACTCTTTCAAAGAAATTTAGAAATGGGAAAAGGTTATTTAGACTTGCACCTATTCATCATCATTTTGAAGCTATCGGTTGGTCATCTTATAAAGTTACAATGCGTTTTTGGATTCTTTCAGTTGTATTTTCTATTATTGGTATAATTTTGGCAATTATAAGCAGATAGAGTCTAAAGCTCTATCTGTAAAATCAAATGCGAGAGAAAAAAGTAGATAGATTTTTTTTAATAATTATATTTTTTTTACTTGCAATTGGTCTTGCTATGTTTGTTTCAGCTTCTTTGGGTATTTTAGCTAAAAATGAAAAAACTTTTTATTCTGTGCTTTTTAGCCAATTAGTTTTAGGTCTTGGTTTTGGACTTATAGGTATGTATTTTTGCTTAAAAATAGATTATAAGTTTTGGCGTAAATATTCTTTTTTAATTTTTTTAGGATCAATAATATTAACTGCATCAGTTTTTATTCCTTCTTTGGGATGGAGTCATGGAGGTGCAGAAAGATGGATAGATCTTGGTTTTATGAAATTCCAACCAGTAGAACTTTTAAAATTCGCTTTTGTAATCTATTTTGCAGCATGGCTTTCTTGGGTAAAAGGAAGAGTGCAAGATTTTAAATTTGGAATTTTACCATTTGGTATAATGCTTTCAATTATTGCTTTTATTTTACTTAAACAACCAGACACAAAAAGTCTTATTTTAATTACTATTACCGGTATATCAATGCTTTTTATTTCAGGTCTTCCTTTTAGATATATTTTGGGTCTAGGTTTTGGGTTGGTAATTTTGTTTGGAACTCTTGTTTATTTCAAACCATATTTACAAAAACGAGTAGAAACTTTTATTAATCCGAGCTTAGACTCACAAGGATCTTCTTATCAAATTCAACAATCACTTATTGCATTAGGTTCGGGTGGTGTTTTTGGTAGGGGATTTGGTCAAAGTATTCAAAAATTTAGTTATCTTCCAGAACCGCAAGGAGATTCTATTTTTGCTGTTTTGGGTGAAGAATTAGGTTTTGTTGGATCAGTTATTACCATATTTCTTTATTTACTTTTTGTTTTGCGTGGATTTTATATTGCGAATCGTTCCCCTGACCTTTTTAGTAGACTTTTAGTCTCTGGAATTGTTATACTTATTCTTGTGCAGTCATTTATGCACATTGCATCTATTGTTGGAGTTTTTCCATTAACAGGAGTACCTTTGGTCTTTATGAGTCATGGAGGTACGGCACTAATGATATATCTTATGGCAATAGGTATTGTGCTTAATATATCAAAATTTTCTACTAAAAATAGATCATCTTAATCTTAGAATTAAAACTAAAAGATAAATTTTAAATTCATGAAAATAGTATTTACAGGTGGTGGAACAGGCGGGCATTTTTATCCAATTATTGCTGTTGCCCAAAAAGTTAATAAAATAATAGATCATGAAAATATTTTAAAATCTAAACTTTATTATTTTTCTGATAGTCCTTTTGATAAAGAAATACTTCTTGAAAATGGACTTTTTTTTGAGAAAATAAATTCTGGTAAAATGCGTGTTTATTTTTCATTTATGAATTTTTTTGATATTTTTAAAGTCTTTTTTGGAATTATTAATGCACTTTTTAAATTATTCTCAATTTATCCAGATGTTGTTTTTGGTAAAGGTGGCTATGCATCATTTCCAACAATTTTTGCAGCTAGAATTTTAAATATTCCAGTCGTAATTCATGAATCAGATTCTGCACCAGGAAGAGTGAATAAATGGGCTGGAACTTTTGCTAAAAAGATTGCAGTTTCTTTTTCTGAAGCAGTAGAATATTTCCCTAAAAATAAAACAGCGTGGACAGGTCAGCCGATAATAGCTGAAATAGAACACAAGGCACCATATGAAGAAGCTATGGAATATTTTAAATTAGAATCAAAGTTGCCTGTTATTTTTATTTTAGGAGGTTCTCAAGGTGCAGGAATTATTAATAATACTATTTTAGATGCTTTACCAAGATTAATTAATAATTATCAAATTATTCATCAAACAGGTATTAAAAATTTTAAAATTGTTTCTGGGCAAGCTGAAGTTATACTTTCTCAAAATCAATACAAAACAAGATATTTTCCTATTTCTTATTTAAATCCTTTACAAATGAAAATGGCTGCTGGTGCGGCAACTATTATTATATCTCGTGCAGGATCAACAATATTTCAAATAGCATCTTGGAATTTACCATCAATTTTAATTCCTTTCACAAATTCAAATGCAGATCATTCAAGAAAAAATGCTTTCAACTATGCACGAGCTAAAGCTTGTAGTGTTATAGAAGAGGCAAACATGACTGCCAATATTTTAAGTGCAGAAATTGAAAGAATTCTAGAAGACAAATTAGGTTATGAGCAAATGGTACGAAATGCTAAAATTTTCAGCAAAAAAGATGCTGCAGAAAAGATAGCTCAGGAGTTGGTGGATATAGCAATGAGTCATGAAAAATAAATAATAAAGATGAAATACAAAATACAACCCTCCCAACCTCCCTTGTCAGGGAGGAGCAAAATGCAAATGCAAAAATATAATTCTTTTAAAATACCTTTTATTCCTTATGATAAAAATCTTGTTTCTCGTGCCAGAGAATTAAGAAAAGAAACAACAGAAACAGAAAAACTTTTTTGGAATAAAATTTTAAAAAATAAAAAGTTGGTAAATTTAAAGTTTACCAGACAAAAACCGCTTGATTATTTTATTGTAGATTTTTACTGTGCAAGTTTGAGTTTGATAATAGAAATAGACGGAAAAATACATAATTTTCAAAAAACCAGAGATAAAGAAAGAGATAATTTACTAAAACAAAAATTTGGCTTAAAAATAATCAGGTATAAAAATGAGGAAATTTTAAATGATACAGAGAAAATTGTTGAAGATTTAGTGAGAAAGATTAAATACATGAATTCAACCCCTCCTTAATCCTCCCCTTATCAGGGGAGGAAAAATGCAACGAATAGTCCCCCTGATAAGGGGGATTTAGGGGGTTGTATTTTTTTAATAATTAAGGATGTATGAGGGGTTGTGTGTTGAACCCCATAATGCCAACACGAAGGCCCTAGGGCAGAGCCTACGATCTGCCCATCGTTTCCGAGTCGCTTTGACTAATCTTTATGAAAAGTCTCTGCGACTTTTTTGTTTGTCTTTTTCATAACTCCTACCTAGCTGGGCGAGGAGAAATAGTGATGCGATGTCCCCCTGATAAGGGGGATTTAGGGGGTTGTATTTTAAATTGTAAAAGTTCAAGAGATTATATTTTTATGCTACAATATAAATATGTTAGATAAAAAAGTTGTAACCAGATTTGCACCTAGTCCAACAGGTTTTATGCATGTAGGAGGTGTTCGTACAGCACTTTATGCATGGCTTTTGGCTAGAAAAAACAACGGTGAATTTATTTTACGTATTGAAGATACTGACCAAAAACGCGAAGTAGAAGGCTCCAGAGAGCATATTAAAAAATGCTTAAAATGGCTTAATTTAAATTGGGATCAGGGACCAGATATTGGAGGACCTTATGCTCCATATGTTCAATCCGAGAGACTTCCTCTATATAAAAAATATGCAGAAAAACTCATAGAAAAAGGTTTTGCATACGCAGATCCTTTTTCTGAAGAAGAAATAGAAATTTTACGCAAGAAAGCTGAAGAAGAGAAGAAACCATTTTTATATCGTGAACATCGCAAAGAAAATACTTTAGTTTGGGATGGAACAAAACCATTAAGATTCAAAATTACAGAATTAAAACGTACAGAATGGAATGATCTTGTCTGGGGAGATCTTTCTGCTGGACCGGAAGCACTTGACGATTTTATTCTAATTAAAGGTGATGGTTTCCCAACATATAATTTTGCTCACATTGTGGATGATATAGAAATGGGAGTAACCCATGTAGTACGAGGTCAAGAGTTTATTTCTTCAACACCAAAATATTTGTCTGTTTATGAAGCACTTGGTGTTAAACCTCCTTTTTTTGTCACAACTCCTCCAATAATGAGCGAAGAAGGTAAAAAGAAACTTGGTAAAAGAGACGGTGCTAAAGATATTTTAGAATACGAGCGCGAAGGATATTTACCTGAAACAATGATAAATTACTTAGCTTTTCTTGGTTTTAATCCAGGTGGAGAAAAAGAAGTTTATACGAAAGAAGAATTAATTTCTGTTTTTGATTTAAATAAGATTCAGCACGGAGGAGCAAAATGGAGTGATGATAAGTTAAATTGGCTAAATAAAGAACATATTAAATTACTTTCTTCTGAAGAAATAGAAAAAAATATTTTAGAATATTTGCCAGAAGAAATGCGAAATCTTAAACTTGTTCCTCTAATTTTAGAAAGAATTTCTAAATGGGGAGATATAAAAGATATGGTTGCAAGAGGGGAGTTGGATTTCTTTTTTAAAATGCCAGAATATGATAAGGGTAAATTGCTTTATAAAAATACTTCATCTGAAAAAATATCTGATAACTTAAAACAGGCAATAAAAGTTCTAGAGACTTTAAATGAAAAAGATTTTTATCAAGAAAATATAAAAACTTTATTAATAACCTTAGCAGATAAATTAGCTAGTAGGGGAGAGCTACTTCATCCTGTGCGTTTTGCACTTTCTGGTCTTCTTAAATCCCCTGACCCATTTACCATAATAGAAATTTTAGGAAAAAATGAAACTTTATCTAGACTACAAAAAGCTATTTAATAATATTTTATTTATAGTTTTAATGCTAGGTTTTTATTTCTTTCCACCTCTTCGGTGGATCGCCGGTGAGGCATTTTCTTTTGCACAGACAGCATCAGAGATTCAAAATAAAATAAATCAAAAGGATTCAGACATACAAAAACTAGAACAAGAAATAGTAACTTATCAATCCGAGCTTGATAGTTTAGGAAAACAGAAAAATTCTTTAGCTAAATCATTAAAAGAGCTTGATTTGATGAGAAAAAAATTAAATGCTGATATTGGTGTAACTCAAAATAAAATTGATAAAACAAATCTAAAAATACAAAATCTGAGTTCAGACATAAATACAAAAGAAAATTCTATAGAAAATAATCTAGACTCTATAAGACTTCAAATAAAAAATATTAACGAACTTGAAGAAAATAGTTTAATTGAGAATATCTTATCCTTGAACGATTTCACTGATATTTGGAATGATATAGATAGTATGATGACTGTGCGTGAAAGAATTAGAATTGATGTAATTAAATTAAAACAAATAAAGGGTGTCTTAGAAGATACTAAAAAAATAACAATTGATACAAAAAACGAGCTTACTAAACTTCGATCTCAGCTTTCAGATCAACAAAAAATAGTGGTACAAAATACAAATGAAAAGAATAAACTTTTAAAACAAACAAAAAATAATGAAGTAAATTACCAGAAATTATTAAAAGATAGAATTACAAAAAGAGATGCTTTCGAAAAAGAATTACGTGATTATGAAGCACAATTACAATTTATACTTGATCCATCTAAGCTTCCATCAGGCAGAGTTTTAAGTTGGCCTTTAGAAAAAGTATATGTAACTCAACTTTTTGGAAAAACAGTGGACTCTAAGCGTCTTTATGCATCAGGAACACATAATGGAGTTGATTTTCGAGCATCTATTGGTACTCCTGTGCTCGCTATGGCAGATGGAAAAGTTTTAGGCATAGGAGATACTGATCTTGTCTGCTTTGGAGCATCATTTGGAAAATTTGTTTTTATAGAATTTAACAATGGATTATCTAATACCTTTGGTCATCTTTCATTAATAAAAACATATGAAGGAGAACAAGTAAAAAGGGGAGACATCATAGGCTATAGTGGTAATACTGGTCATTCTACCGGTCCTCACTTGCATGTTTCTTTATACGCATCACAAGCTGTTAAAATGGCTTCAAAGACAAGTATTGCTTGTGGTGGTCGCATATACAGACTTCCAGTTTCACCAATTAATGCTTATCTTAATGTTTTATCTTATTTACCAGCTCTCTAAATATCTAGATTTGCCCAATTTGAAAAACTTGTGATAAAATATATAATATGAAAAATAAAATAAAAAATAAAAGTGGATTTTTGCAAATTATAATTATTATAATAATTGCTTTGCTTTTAATGCGTTATTTCAATCTAACGATTTCTGGAATTCTAGATTATTTTAATCTTACTTGGACAGATATCATTAATTGGATGAAGAGGGCATTAGATTGGCTTAAAGATCTATTTAATAGTGTTAAGTAACTTATGGCTGTAAAAAACTCACAATGGACTATTGAAAAGATTAAAGAAGGATTTGATAGATTTTTCAAAGAACACGACAGACTTCCGAAATCATTAGAAATTGATAAAGTTGATTATTTACCCAACAGAAAATTTATAGAGAGAAATTTTGGCGGTTTAGAAAAATTAAGAGGGGATCTTGGTTATCTCGATACTCATTTTGGTAAAGGAAAATTTAGATCTGAAATTGCCCATAGGGTTAATATTAGTGGTAGAAATACAGAATTAGCTCTAGAAAAACTACTTAAAGATAAATTTGGTGAGGTTTTTGTACACACGGAAAAAATATTTGATAATACAAAAAACCGTATAGATTTTTATATTTATTCTCCAAGTGGTAATTTTGGGATTGATGTATTTGGCACTGAAACAATGCATACTCTTCAAACTAATATGAGTGCTAAGTTAAGTAAATACTCAGGTTTTAAAGAAAGATTATTTTTTGTGGTAGCCAACGACTCTTTTTCTCAAATAGACTTAGACTCGTATTCTATAAGAAAGAAAAGGATTTTACCAATGAATGCAAAAATAATAACAGTTAATAGCTTAGAAAAATTTTTACTTGAAATGAATACATATTTTAATCCTTTGAATCTTAAATAATTTTCTTCTAGTCTATATGTACCGAACATATATTGTGCGACACGCTATTGTTTTAATTACATGAGCTAGAAAGTGTGTATCCTGCTTTCTCTGCCTCTTCCCCTGTCGTAAAATAAATACGATTTTCTTGTTTAATAGTTTTTCCAGCAGAACAACTTATTGTATAGTATTTACTCCCACGACTTGAAGCAAAAAAAGTTTTTAATAATAAAGAATTAGAAGAATCAATATTTTTCGATACAGTATTTTCAGTTGAAATAACATTAGCTTCTTGATTATCTATTTGATTCGAATTTTCTCCTGTCTGCACAGACAGGATTTTTATGCCCTCCGAAGTAGCTTCTTTAGATAGTCTACCTAGCTCAAATGAGCCTAAACCAACCAAAATAACAATAATAACTATGAGAATGTCCTTCCCTTTTTTACTTTCTATAAATTGCTTGATTTTTTCTTTTGAATCGTTTATACTCATAAAGTTATTAAATTATAACATAAAATTTTATGGCACATAGAAAAGCCGGAGGTACAGTTAAAAACTTAAGAGACTCAAACCCAAAATACCTTGGTATCAAGCTCACAGATGGACAGAAAGCTAAATCTGGCTCTATTATCGTTCGACAACGCGGTACAGCATTTATGGCTGGTACCAATGTATCTTTAGGTAAAGATCATACCCTTTTCGCTCTCAAGCCCGGTACGGTCAAATTTGGCTCACGTAGAAAAACTTCCTTTAATGGTAGAACAGTAGTAAAAAAAGTAGTAAACGTAAACTAAATATAAATTATTTCTTATGATAGAAAGACCGAAAACTAGTCACGAAAATCCTACAAAAAAATCAGATACTCAAATATTTGACTCTAATATTGAGGAATACGAGGGTTGTGATCCAAAAATTAGAGAACTAGTTAAATCTATAAATTTACTTGGGGTTAAAACTTTCTGGTCTTGTGAAGGACATTCCGACGGCAGACTTACTGGTTCACATGTACCTGCAATTGCAATTACCACGAAAGATTCTTTAAAAGAAGGTTTGGATAAATTATTTGAATTAATTGGAATTTTTAACTTCAATAGAAGAGATCATATAAGTATAGGTGCTTGGGTTTTTGTACCTCATGAGACTTATTTATTACTCCAGTTTCGTAATGAAACTGGAGAATTGGCAGAGATACACCTTGAAGCTAAACAGCTTGGAGAATTTATTTCTAAACAGACTAATCGTATTTAGACATTTTCTACAACAAGCTTAAACGAAGATTTTTTGCTTGCTCCGCCACCGGTGGCGGTCTTTATTTCAATTGGAATTTCAAACTCCCCTATTTCTTTAATTGGTTTTTCTAAGATAATAAATTCTTCACCAATATCGGCATGTTGTTGTTTTTTCATTTCTAAAACAATTTCTTTTTTGTGAATTGCCGAAAAAAGATGTCCTTTTTCATTTGCTTTACTTTTTATAATAATTATTTTTTCTTTAATTTCTTCTAGATTCTTTATAAGAAGATTTTCTTGGACTTCCCTCTCCACTACAATTTCTTTTTTATGTTTTTCTAATTCAGTAATTGCTTTTAGTGTAGCTAATTCTGCTAATTTCCTAGGAAAAAGAAAATTCATAGCGTAACCGTCATTTACTTCTTTTATGTCGTATCTCTTAGCCACCCGAGCTACATCTTGTAAAAAGATTACTTTCATCCCGTTAGAAATAGAAAATGCTTTGCATTTTCGTAGTTATATTACTTTTTATAAAAATTTCAACCATATGATTTCTAACGGGATTCATTTTAATTTAATTATTTAATAAAAGCTCTACAGCCTTGTCCATTTGTGGATCTTTTTTATCTTTGAAATCTTTTTTAGTAAATTCTATTACATAATCCGGAGTAAGCCCTTTCTCTGAAATTGAATTTCCATTCGGTGTGAGCCATTTTGCTACTGTAATTTTAAGGATTGTGTTTCCTGTTACATTAACTACTTCTTGTACAGAACCTTTACCATAGCTTTGTGTGCCTACTAATTTTGCACGCAAATTATCTTGCATAGCACCAGCTAATATTTCAGAAGCTGAAGCAGAGCCACCATCTATAAGAATTACAAATTTCAATAAATCATTAAATATATCATAACCCTTACTTCTAAATATTTCTGACTCTTTTTTATTACCATATTCTTCAGTTGCAATAACTTTCCCACCTTTTAAGAACCAACTTGCCATATCCACAGCCACATCCAAATAACCACCAGGATTTCCTCTTAAATCAAGTACCAGTTTATCTCTTCCAGACTCTACAAATTGCTTCATTGCATCACGGAAAAGATTAGCAGAATTAGCAGAAAAACTATAAAGTTTAATCACAAAAATTCCATCTTTTCTTAATTCTGTATCAAGTGTTGGTATATTGATAATATCTCTTATAATTTTTATTTCTATTGGATCTTGATTCCCTTCACGAAAAATTGTCAAAACAACTGTTGTACCCTTCTCGCCTCTTATTAATTTAATTGCATCTTCAACATTTAAATTAGAAGTAACCGTATCATCAATTTTAATAATTTTATCACCTGGTTTAATATTCGCCCTATAAGCAGGAGTATCTTTAAGAGGAGCAACAACTGTTAATATTTTATCTTTTATTCCAACTTCCATACCAATTCCACCAAAATTACCAGCTATTTCTTCTTCAAATGATTTTGTTTCATCTGGATTAAAAAATATACTATATGGATCATTTAATGACCCCACAAGACCTGAAATTGCACCATAAACCCTATCTTGATCTGTAGTTTTGTTAGCAATTGGATATTTCTCATTTATAATATTCCAAGCTTTCCAGAAAGGAGAAAAATCAACCTGAGTCACAACTTGGGTTTCTTTTCCTCTTATATTTACTATTTTATCTATATCTCTACTATTATTATAACCGATATAAATACCAAAGATAAAAAACAAAATAACAAATAAAACAGCAAAGGCATAATGTTTTGTTTTAGAAAATTTTTCCATTAATTTTTATATTTCTTTATTTATATCCTCACTCCCCTTCTCATCTTCTTTAAAATAATTATTCTCAGAAAAATTATCAAAAACTTTATTTTCTTGAACTTCTTTTATTTTAGATTCTTTATATAATACATAACTAAAATAAATAAGTCCTAACCCAGAGAGAGTAAATAAAACATCTTTCCATGAATAAGGGAAACCAAGATAAGGTAATATTGTTACCCAAAAACCTAAAGTTAAAAGTATTCGTGCTTTACGCATAGATATATTGTATTTCATAAATATATAAAATGCAAATATTTTTACCCGCACACTTTAAAATAAGTGTATGGGTTTAATTAAAATATTCTGGTGTATTTATAGACATCCAGTCTAAAAGTTGACGCATTATAAAAGATGCACCAACACTATTTGAAGAAGGTCCAGCTTCCATCATTATAGTAAAAGCATATTTAGGATTTTCATATGGGAAAAAACCAATAATCCAAGAATTTACCTTATTTTTTGCTACACCAAGTTGGGCTGTACCTGTTTTGGCGGCAACTTGCACATAAGGTACGTTAAGAGCAAGAGCTGTGCCATAAGTTACAGCTTCTCTCATACCCTGATGAATTACATCAAAATATTCTTTCTTAAGATCAACAATAGAAACTTGTTTAATCTCAGCATTATTTAATATTAAATATGGAGTCAATAATTTTCCATTATTTGCAATAGCTCCTGTTGCGCGAACCATTTCCATTAAAGTTACTTGAAAACCATATTGCCCAATAGCAGTATGATAAGTATTTCCAATACGCCAAGGATCGTTTTTAAAGTTTTTTATTTTCCATTCTGGACTTGGAATTACGCCCTCTTTTTCATTTGGCAAATCAATTCCAGTTTTTTCTCCAAAACCAAAAAGTTCTGCGTATTTTTCAAGATTTAAAATACCAAGCCCTTTTTGATTTTCAAAACCTCCTCCAATTGCATAAAAATAAATATCTGAAGAAACAGCCAATGCTTCCATCATATTTGTCCAACCATTAATTCTCCAGTCTTTAAAAACAGTTTTTTGATCTGGAAAATAAGGATTAGGAATTGAAATAGAACCAGTTGAAAGAATTTCTTTATATGGATCAATAATACCTTCTGCCAAAGCACCTAAAGCAAAAAATGGTTTTACAATTGATCCTGGAGTATAAAGACCCAAAACAGTTCTATCTAAAAAGAATTTCCTTTTATCATTTAAATAAATATTAATTTTTGGTGCATCTTTTCCTAATGAAAGAATCTCAGAATTATACTCTGGAAAACTTGTAGAAGTTACAATTTCTCCATTTTCTGTATTCATTATTACTCCTGCCCCACCAGTGAAAGTTCTACTTTCTGAAAGATTTTTAATAAGAGTAAATAATTCTTTTTGTATACGCGCATCAATTGTTGTTATTAGGTCGGCGCCTTGTTTGGGAGCATTTACAATATTTTCTGAATACATTTTTCCTAATGCATCAGTTTCTATTATTTTTGCACCATTATTACCTTTTAAAATATCATTATATCTTTTTTCAAGTCCATCTTTTCCAATAAATTCTCCTTGCCAATAATTACCATCTTTATCTTGTGTTGGGTAACTAACATAGCCCAATAAATGAGAAAATCCTGGTGACAAATATGTACGCATAGGTATAGAAATTTCTTCACTTTTTTTATTCCAAGCTAATTCTATTTTATTACGATCATAAATTATTCCTCTGTTTGTAAAAATAATGACTTTTTCTAAAACATTATTCTGACTTCTGTTGAAATAAATTTCGCCTTTTTGTATTTGAAGATAAACAAGACGAATGCTAAAAATTATAGTAATAAATAAAAATAAAAGACCAAGTATGAAAATAGTTTTTTGAGGAATTGGTCTCTCTATTCGTCCTTCAAATTGTTGACGGTCAAAATTTTGTAAATTTTTTGAATCAAGAAAGATTTCATTTGGATCCACAAAAGAATTTTTATTTTTTATTTTATTTGTTTTGAATATTCTTGTTATCATTGATAAAATTTAAGTTTCTTCTTTAAAAGTTCTATTAATATTAGAACTATAATAGAAACAAAAAAAGAAATAAATATCATATCGTGAAATTTTATTTCTTTTACACCATAGAGTAAATCTGATAAAAGAAATAAAGGAAGCGCTTCCCAGAAAATCTTATTAAAAATCATTGCGAAAATAGCCAATATAATAGAAACATAAAAAGGCAAAAAAACTATCGAAAATCCAAGTAAAAAAATAAAAAAAATTCTTATAAATACTAACCTCGACGAACGTATAATTAACATACTCCTATATTACTTTGAAGCAAGCTTTGAAGCAAGACCGGTTAGTTTGAAGATGTGATTTCATTTAAAACCATTATTATGATAACATATCCCTGAAGGAGGAAACCAATATGAAAGCACGGGTTTCCGAACAAGAGTTCAAAAAAATGCTAGAAGCGGCGGCGTACTACCGTCACGTTAAACGGTATAAAGATTTCAATGGGTATTGTGCGTCTTATGGGTATCGCCAATCGTTATATGATTGGCAACAGGCACAGTCAGTCCTCTTTTCATCCTTGGGCCGAAGGCCAACGGAAGAAGAGACCAGCATTCACGCCTTCATTCTATGGCGCGAACGCGCTAGGGTGGAGGCACGGGAGGACTGGACCCTTGCGGAACAGGGGCTCCGCCAACAGTTCGAGGTAGTATCATGAGAATCAAGGCGCACCGAACCAGAAAGGAGGAATCGGTGCGCCTTTCACATTTTTGCTAGTATAGAAGCGAGCCCAGTATAATTTTCTGGAGTAATTTTAAGAAACTCTTTTTTTATTTTTTCACTAACTTCCAAAGTTTCTATAAAATTATGTATATCACTTAATGTGATTTGTTTGCCACGAGTTAATTCTTTTAATTTCTCATACGGCATAGCTATGCCCTCACGTCGTAAAATTGTCTGAATAGCTTCTGTAATTATTTCTGGGTGGTTATTTAGATCTTCTTTTATCCTTATTTCATTTACAATAATTTTACTTAATCCTTTAAGGAGCGAGGTATAAGCTAAAAATGAATGTCCGAAAGCTGTACCAAAAGCACGCTCAACAGTAGAATCAGAAAGATCACGCTGAAGCCTTGATATAGGAAGTTTGTGAGCAAAAAATTCAAAAAGTGCATTGGCTAGACCCAGATTTCCCTCACTGTTTTCGAAATCAATCGGATTTATTTTATGAGGCATAGTAGAAGAACCCACTTCCCCCTCTTTTATTTTTTGATTTATATAATTATCAGAAATATATCTCCAAATATCTTGATTAAAACCAATTAAAATTGTATTTATTTGTCTTAATTTGTCAAAAATAGATACATAACTATCGTGACATTCTATTTGAGTGGTGATTAAATTAGATTGCAATTTGAGAGTTCTATTTTCTAGATTATTAAGCCCCGAAATAAAGTCTTTAGTAAATTTCTTCCAATCTATATTTGGATATGCAATTATATGAGCATTATAATTTCCTGTTGCACCATTTAGTTTTGCTTCAATTTTTATATTTTGTAATTCTTTTAGTTTCTTTTCTAAACGAAAAGCAAAGACTTTCATTTCTTTGCCAAAAGTAGTTGGACTGGCTGATTGACCATGAGTACGAGCCAGCATCGATAAATCTTTATATTTAAAAGCTAGTTTATTTAAATTAAAAACTATCTCTTTAATATTTGGTATTATTACTTTTTCTATAGAAGTAGACAGAATTAGCGCATAAGCAATATTATTAGTATCTTCTGAAGTTAAAGCAAAATGAACCCATTCAATACTATCACAAAGAGAGGTCTTTGAGAGTTCATCTTTCATGAAATATTCAACTGCCTTAACATCATGATTTATAGTTTTTTCTATATTTTTTATTTTTTTATAAGAAACTTCGTCAAATTTTTGATAAAGATTTTGAATTACTTCTTTTTCTTTGGGTGTAAATTTACGCAAAGCTAATTTATCCAAAACTGATAAAGAAATTAAATACTCACCTTCTACCATTACACGATATTTCATTAAACCTTCCTCAGAAAAATACGGCGAAAGAGCTCGAGTTTTGTCAAAGTATCTTCCATCAAGAGGATTTATTGCATCTTCTGTCGTTTTTTTAATCAGTTTAGATTGCATATTCTTTAAGATTATTCTCAATTCTTTTCACAATATCACCTGTTTCAACTTCAAACTTATTTCCGGTAATTTGCTCAAAAATTTGTATGTATCTACGAGACAATTCTTGCACCATTTCTTCTGGCGCGCTAGGAACAACTTCGTCTTTATATGGATCACAATTTTGCTTAAACCATAAACGTAAAAATTCTTTATCGAAATTCTCTGGCTCTTGTCCATTTGCAATTCTTTCCTCGTATGTTTTTGCTTGCCAATATCTAGAAGAATCAGGAGTATGTATTTCATCCACTAAAGTTAATTCTCCATTAGAATCTAAACCAAATTCATATTTTGTATCTACAAGAATTAATCCATGTTTTAACGCTATTTCTTGTCCACGCGTAAATAGTTTTATAGCAACATCTGCAAGCTTGTTCCATAAATCTTCAGGTACTATTTTTTCTTTCAAAATATCTGCTGTGCTTAATGGTTTGTCATGTTCATTAGATTTAGTTGTTGGTGTAAGTAAAGGCTTGTCTAATTTTTGATTTTTTTTCATACCATCAGGTAAAACAAAATCTCCGAAATCTCTTTGACCTTTTTGATACAAAGTCCACAATGAAGTACCCGTGATGCCAGTAATATAACCTCTTACAACCATTTCAATTGGAATTACTTTACACTTTTTACCTACAACTACATTCGGATCAGGAAATTCTATAACATGATTTTGTACAATGTCTTTCGTATTTTCAAACCAAAATTTACTAGTTTGGGTAAGTACTTGTCCTTTGCAAGGTATTAATGCCAAATTGCGATCAAAAGCCGAATATCTGTCGGTAGAAATCAAAACAACTTTATCATCTTGATTATATACATCTCTAACCTTGCCAACATACTTTTCTCCTAAATTCTTAAAATCTGTTTTTTTTAAAATATTCATAAAATCTTTTATATAAAAAAAATTATATTAATTTTACTTTACCCGACCCTTTAATAATTTTACCAATCCAAAAAATCTGATGATCTTTTAATAGATTCTCGATTTTTTCTTTTTGTTCAGGTGATACAACAATAATAAGTCCAATACTCATATTAAATACAGTATACATTTCTTTTTCCGATACCTTACCTATTTTTTGCATATAAGGAAAAATAGGAAGCATAGGCCAAGAACCTTTCTCTATTTCTGCATCAAGATTGTCTGGAAGTATCCGTGGAATATTATCAATAAATCCTCCACCCGTTATATGAGCAATACCTTTAATGTCTACATTATTATCTAAAAGAGAAAAGATTAGCTTGCAATAATTTGTATGAACTTTCATTAATGTCTCCCCTATTGTTTCGCCTGACAATTTATCCTTCGTCTTTACTGTGTGTTTAGCTTTTTTAAAAAGTAATTCACGAGCCAAAGAGAAACCATTAGTATGAAGACCACTCGAAGGAAAACCAAGAATAATATCTCCTTTTTTTATTTTATCTCCAGTAATTATTTTATCTTTTTCTACAATTCCTGTTATGCATCCAGCAATATCATGTTCACCTTTCATATATGTACCTGGCATTTCAGCAGTTTCCCCACCAATTAAAGCCACATCATTTTCTTTACAAGCTCTTGCCATACCTTTTACTATTTCTCCCATAACTTTCGGTTCAAGTTTTTCATTTGCCACATAATCAAGAAAAGTTATTGAACGAGCACCCATTGCAAGTATGTCATTGCAAGAATGGTTTACAATATCTTCTCCGACAGTATCATATTTTTTCATCATTTTAGCAACAGAGAGCTTCGTACCAACACCATCAATACTTTGAACCAAAACAGGATTTTTATAACTTTTTATTATGTCTGTAAGATTAAAAAGGCCACCAAAACTTCCAATGTTTTTAAGTACTGCTTTATTATGAGTCGAAGCAACATGACTCTTAATTCTTTTTATAACTTCACTTCCCTTTTTTATATTTACACCAGATTTTGTATAAAGATTAGTCATTTTTATTTTTTATTTCTCTAGATATTTCTTATATCCGATTTCTGAAAGTTTATCGCTTTTCATTTCTACTTCTACACTCATTTTTTCTTTATAAATAATTAATTCATTTTCTAAGTTTTTATCAGAAAGAGCAAGAATCTGTATTGCAAGTAATCCAGCATTTTTACCAGCATTTATTCCAACAGTTGCTACAGGCACACCAGGAGGCATCCCAACAGTAGATAAAAGTGAATCAAGTCCATCTAGACTTTTTGCTTTTATGGGTATGCCTATCACAGGTATCGTTGTAAGTGAAGCCAAAACTCCTGCTAAATGTGCTGCACCCCCCGCACCTGCTATAATAACTTTTAACCCACGAGATTTTGCAGTTGTTGAATATTTGTGTACTAACTCTGGTGCTCTATGTGCTGAAGCAACCCCAATTTCATAAGATACATTAAATTCTTCAAGAATTTTCGCTGATTCAGCCATTATTCCTAAATCCGAATCTGAGCCCATAATTATACCTACTTTGGGGTTTTTATTCATGCGACCATTTTAACATTTTTATTTTGAAAGTAAAAGCGTCCTCCTTAGGCGGATAAACTTTTCTTACCTATATCTTTTCTATATTGCATTCCTTCAAATGAAATACTTTCTATTGCTTTATATGCTTTTGTGAGAGCTTCTTCTAGATTGTTTCCAGTAGTAGAAACTCCTAGCACTCTTCCACCATTTGTGACTAATTTACCCTCTTCCATTTTCGTACCAGCATGGAATATTATAATATCATCTTGCTTTTCTATTTCAGTAATTCCAGAAATGATTTTACCTTTCTCGTAATTTCCCGGATATCCACCTGAAGCAAGCACTATTGTACAAGCTGACAAATTTTTCCATTTTATTTCAATTTCATTTAATTTCCCATCAACACATGCGTTAAAAATATCTAAAATATCTGTGTCTAGTAAACGCATATATGTCTGCGTTTCAGGATCACCGAAACGCGCATTATATTCAAGAATTTTTGGACCATCTTTTGTCAACATAAGTCCTGGATAAAGTAATCCTTCAAAAGAATTCCCATCATTTTTCATACCAGAAAGTGTTTCTGCAACAATATTATTTTCAATATTTTTTAAAAATTCTTTTGTAATAAAGGGTAAAGGAGCTATGGTTCCCATTCCACCAGTATTTGGTCCTGTATCTCCTTCTCCTATTTTTTTATGATCTTGTGAAGTTGGAAAAATAGAATAATTTTCTCCATCAGAAAATGCATGAATAGAAATTTCAAGACCAGTTAAAAATTCTTCAATAACAACCTGATTACCAGATTCTCCAAATATTTTTTTTATAATAATATTTTCAAGTGCATTATTTGCTTCACTAAAATTTTTACAAATAATTACACCTTTTCCAAATGCCAGACCACTTGCTTTTATAACAATTGGAAAAGATTGTTTCAAAACATATTCTTTTGCTTTTTCAAAATTATTAAATATTTCAAATTTAGCTGTTGGTAAATTGTGCCGATGCATAAAATTTTTCGAAAATGCTTTAGATGATTCGATTTGCGTAGCAGATTTTGTCGGACCAAATATTCTTAATCCTGCTTTTTTGAATTCATCTACAATGCCGAGTGCAAGTGGATCATCAGGCAAAGCCAGAGTCAAATCTATCTTTTCTTTTTTTGCAAAATCTAAAAGCCCGGCGATATCAGTTGCTTTTATTTCTAAATTAGTTCCGATTTTTGCTGTGCCAGCATTTCCTGGTGTAAAAAATAATTGCGAAGCATTTAGCGACTGCGCAACTTTCCAACCGATAGCATGTTCTCTGCCACCACTGCCAATTATTAAAATCTTTTGCCTCGCCCGTAGGGCTATAGCCGAGGGTTTTTTTATTTGCATAATTTTTTTAAAACTTCTACATACAATTTATTTTCTTTTTTCTTTAATCTTGAATAAAGAGATTCAACATTATCATATTCTAAAATTTTCTCAAAAGTTCTTCCTAGAACTGGACCAAAATCAAAATTTAAAGTTAAGTAGTGAATAGAAGATCCAGCAAAAGTTGCTTTTTTGTCTAGAAAATTAGCAATTGCTTTAATAGTAAGCATACCTTTGTTCCAAAGAGCTTCTGTGCCATCAGGATTTTTAACACTTCCATTAACTGTATCTGGAATTAATCCAGGATGTAGATTTAAAATTTTATTAGTAAAAGAATTAATTACTTCATCTGAAATAATTTGTTTCCAGCCTGCTAAGCAAATATAATCAATTTTGATTTTTTGTAAAAGTGGCAATAATGCTTCTTTGGTCTCACAAATTTCAATATTTAAATTATTTATTTTTGCATGTTCTAATCCGAGCGCATTACTATCGTCAGAAATTACGGCGCAAATTTCAGCTTCGATTTTACCAATATTTACTCCATCAATAATAGCTTTCAAGTTAGTGCCGGTACCAGTATTAGAAATTAAAACAGCTATTTTATTTTTAATCTTTTGAAACATCATAATTTACTTCACTTTTGCGTTCTTTTAAATCAATTGGATAAATACCAGTAAATAAAGATGTAGAGAGATGATCTTTCGGTAAACCAATAGATTTAATTAATCCAGAAAGAGATAAATAATGAAGTGATGTGGCTCCAAGAAATTTACGAACTTCTTCAATAGTTTTATTTGAGGCAATAAGATTCTTTTGTTTTGGAGTATCAATACCATAAAAATCGGGAAAACGAACCGGAGGTGATGAAACAAGGAAATGTACTTCTTTTGCACCTGCTTTAAATAGTGCTTGTACTAATCTTTTACTTGTTGTTCCCCTTACAATAGAATCGTCAATTATTGCAATTTTCTTTCCTTTAAGGACTTTCTTAAGAGGTATGAGCTTAAGAGCCACACTATGTTCTCGTGATTTCTGATCTGGTTCAATAAAAGTTCTATGCACATATCTATTTTTAACTAATGCCATCTCTATCGGAATACCAGAGACTTCTCCATACCCAAGGACAACAGGTGTGGCTGTATCTGGCACGGGTATTACCATATCAACTTTCAATTTACATTCTTCTGCTAAAACTTTTCCGAAGTTTTTTCTAACTTCATAAATTAATTTCCCAGAGAGCACACTATCTGGTCGAGAAAAATAAACAAATTCAAAGATATCATGTTTTGGATTTCTTTTTGCTAATTGTATACTTTTTATTCCATTTTTATTTATTACAATCATCTCTCCACCTTTAACTTCTCTTAAAAAAGTAGCGCCTATGGTTGCAAGTGCACACGTTTCTGATGCAACAACATAACCATTTCTAATTTTACCAAGTGCAAGTGGTCTCATTTCATATTCGTCTCTAACTGCAACTAAAGTATCTTTATTCATCATAACTAAAGAAAAAGCACCAGTAAGCAAAGGGAAAACTTTCTCTACTGCTTTTGATAACAAAAGACCATTTTTAAGATGAAAATCAATTGCGTCAGTAATGAGTTCTGAGTCACTGCGATTTTTCTTTAATATTTTTTTTTCTGAAAGAAAATTCTCTAATGCTTTTACAGATGGTAGATTGCCATTATGTGCTAATGCAAAAGAAGATTTTTTATTTACAACTGGCTGAGCATGATTTAGAGCTCCACCTTTTGAAGTTGAATATCTATTATGTCCTATACCAATGTATCCCGTTAAATTTTTTATTATTTTCTCTGTATAAATTTGCGAGACAAGACCTGCTCCTTTATGAGTACGAAATTTATTTCCATCATTTGTTGTTATACCGGAGGCTTCTTGTCCTCTATGTTGTAATGCAAATAACGCAAAAAATGCTAATCGAGAAATTTGTAATTCTTTGCCGTATATTCCGACAATTCCACATTTTTCTTTTAACTCATTCATCTATTTTTTAAAATAATTAATTGCGTTTTTAAAAATCTGAAGCCCTGCCCCCACATTTTCCATCTTCTTATTATTTTGCCTGCCCCGTAGGAAGCTTGCTTTCCTTTGGGGCCACAATGGACTTTGGTGTATAAACATAGCTCTCTCTGGATGAGGCATCATACCAAGAACCCTTCCATTATATGCATTTACACCAGCAATGCAATAGTCAGATCCATTTGGATTTTTTTCAAGATTTTGAAATTCATAGATTTCTCCTTTTGTATAAATAAAAGATATTTGATTATTTTTCTTTAGATTTTCATATTCCTTTTTTCCAATTACATAATGCCCTTCTCCATGTGCTATTGGAAGTGATATCTTTTTTATTCCAGAAAGCCATGGACTACTCCCTGATACTTCTAGATCAACCCACCTATCTATATATAATTTATTTTTATTATAAGTAAGAGCTCCTGGTAAAATCCCCAAATTAGTCATTATTTGAAATCCATTACAAATACCAAGAGCTAAGGTATCACGCGATAAAAATTCTTGTAATTCTTTTGCCAGATGATTTTTAAATTTATTAGCATAGGCTTTTCCACTTCCAGTATCGTCCCCATAAGAAAATCCTCCAGGAAAAACTAATATATCATATTCTGAAAGCATTTTCGGTTTTTTTATTAAATCATTAATGTGCACGATACTAGCTTCTCCACCAACAGAAATAAAAGCATATTTTGTTTCTTCTTCACAATTAAGCCCATATCCTGACATTATTATTATTTTTATTTTTTTGTTATTTTTTGTTTCCATTTTTACGTATTATCACTTTCACACACCTGTTAAAATTTGATAATGTCTAATAAATTTCTTTTTTATAACAATCTTCGCAATAAATTTTATACTGATAATGTTTCTCTTTTGGATATGTTGTCTGAATTATAGTACCACACGATACGCATTCTGTTTTATTTAATGTCCTTGGATTACGAAGATTCATGCGTGCCTGGTGACGACAGTTAAAACATTTTAATGGTAAGGATAATTTCATTCTTTTATAAAAACCTATTTCTCTTGAAATAAAACGATAATTTTTATTACATAATTCGCATTTCAAAATTTTAGATAACAAAGAAGCATCATCATATATTTCTGGATTATCTGGTAAGTCTTTGTATGTACAATTTTCTTGTCCAGTAGAAGATGGTATATCATCTCGCCATTTAAATCCTTGATTCAATGCTTCCTCTTTTGTAAGTGGTATATATTCATTAGCTATTGATTGATTGTAAGCAAATGGACTCATCCAAATAGGGAAAAAAATTCCCCAATCATTATTTTTTTTTATATTTTCAATAATGCTGAGAACAAGTTTTTTATACTCTTCTTTTGTATACTGTTTGTTTAAAATGCAGTAAGATTTTTTACGAAGTCCGTATGGCTCTATAGTGAAGTCTTTTTTAGAGTTTTTACATATTCGATTTTCTTTTTTGTAATTCATTTTTTCTTACCACTGAGGACCACTGAGGTCTTGCCTCAGTGGTTTAGATTATTTCATACTCTTCGAAAACTTATGATAAATGGTATGTAATTTTTTGACATCTGTTTCAACAACTTTTTTCCCGCCACGGCGGGCAAGCTTTCCATCTTTAATTATAATTTTTCCATCTTTTGTCGTCTTGCCTAGTTTAGTATAAGAAATATTTTTAATTATTTTTTCAAATACTTTTACATTTTTAGGAGACACAGAGACAAGAATTCTACCCTGGCTCTCTGAGAAAAGTTTTACATCTGTAGATATTTCTTTATCAGAAATATTTTTTATAGAAACATTACATCCCACCATTCCTCCGACACAAGCTTTAGCTAAAGTAATTCCTAGTCCACCAGAGTGTAGAGATATTGCGGAAGCTATTAATTCTTTCTTAATTGCTTTTTCTAATACTGTATAAATTTTTATATTTTTTCTAAAATCAACCTTAGGTACATTATTTCCAATAACACCAAGCATTTTATAATACTCACTTGCGCCGAGCTCATCTTGTGTTTCTCCTAAAAGATAAATTGTATCGCCAACATTTTTAAATTCAGGAGAAACAGTTTTATTTAAATCAGGCATCACACCAATAGCAGATATAAGAAGCGTCGGTGGAATAGAAATAGCAACAGAATTTCCCTTGGAATCATAACCTTTAAAATCATTAAACATACTATCTTTGCCCGAAATAAATGGTGTACCATAGCCTATAGCGTAGTCATAGCAAGCTTTTACCGACTCTACAAGCTCTTTTAAGCGTTTCTGGTCATATGATGAGCACCAACAGAAATTATCAAGTATAGCGAGATGTGAGAGTGTCCCACCAGCGCAAATTATATTTCTAATAGCAGTATCTATAGCGCAAGAAGTCATATGATAAGTACTAATGTCTCCATACGAAGGATACACACTTGAAGATAAAATTACTCCCTTATTTGAATTTAAAACTGGTTTGAAAACTTGTGCATCGGTATTTATACGACCTCGCCCAGAAAGTGGCTTGAGCACAGAAGTCCCCTGCACCTCATGATCATACTGCTCTGAAATAAAAGAAAGACCGGCAATGTTTTTAGTACTCAGTAAACGTTCTAGGGTCTTGGTATAGACCTTACCCGGCCTTTCGGCCACCCTCTCCTTACTAAGGAGAGGGGCTGGGGGTGAGGTGTACAGTTGATGTTTAGGTAAGCCATCGTGTAAAAAGTCCATTTCTATATCCATTATTTTCTTGCCTTTGTATTTCACAATACATTTTCCAGAATTTGTATATTCTCCTATTATGGTTGCTTCTACTCCGCGAGCACTCATTAATTTTTCAAAAATTTGCCATTTTTTCTTTGGCACAGAAAGAGTCATTCTCTCTTGAGATTCTGAAATCCAAATTTCCCAAGGTCGAAGACCTGGATATTTAAGTGGTACTTTTTCTAAATAAACTTCTACTCCTCCACATTCTTTTGCCATTTCTGCAACTGAACAAGAAATTCCTCCAGCTCCATTGTCTGTGATGCTATTATATAAATTCATATCTCGAGCTTCTTTTATTATTGCATCACTTAATTTCTTTTGTGTAATTGGATCACCTATTTGTACAGCAGTAGCAGGTGAATTAGAATCCATCACCACAGAAGAAAATGTTGCTCCATGTATACCGTCGAGTCCAACTCTCCCACCGACGACAACTACATAGTCACCCACTTCTGCACTTTTTATGTGAGAAAATTTACCATTAATCTTTCTTGGAATCAATCCAACTGTTCCAGCGAAGACTAGGGGCTTGCCTCTATATCTATCATCATATTTTACAAAACCAGAAAGAGTTGGTATTCCTGAACAATTACCACCAACATTTATACCCTTAATTACTCCATCCATAATTCTTTTAGGTGGAAGCATTAATTGTGTTAAATTTCCATCTTTATCTTTATTTTTAAATAGTTTCCTTTTGTCTTCTGGTTCTCCAAAACAAAAGCCATATACATTTGCAATTGGCTTAGCGCCCATTCCGAAGCCAACAGTATCACGATTCACACCTACGATACCTGTAATAGCTCCACCGAATGGATCAAGAGCAGAAGGACTGTTGTGTGTTTCCACTTTATGTGTAATTAAATAATCTTTATCAAAAATAATTCCACCAGAATTATCAGAAAAAACAGAAACACAGAAATCTCCACCCCCGCCACGGCGGGCAAGTTTTTGTTTTCTAATTTTATTCGTTGCGCCTTTTATATATGTTTTATATAAGCCATCTTTAATATCATCAATAGGATTAGCAAAGATGGTGTGTTTACAATGCTCGCTCCATGTTTGTGCTAAAGATTCTATTTCAATATCTGTCGGATCTCTTTTTAATTTTTGAAAATATTCTTTAATAACTTTCATCGAAGACAAATCAAGTGCAAGTGGCCCTCTTCTTGTACCGTCTTTGTCCGCAATTCCCTCTTTACCAATTTTTATTAATTCTTCATCAGAAACTAAAAGCGAAACATTAATAACTGGTATCTGTTTTTTTAAAATTACTTTTGGAATCTCTAGAGACAAACCACTTTTTTTCTTTATTTCATTAAAACCGAAAATAGAAGACCGTTCAATTAAAGGATTATGAAGAGAGAAAGCAATCTTTTCTACTTCTTTTAAATTACTAGATTTAGAAATTAAAAAGATTTTAGAAGTATAAACTGCTAAATGATTCTTCTCTTTTAAATGTAATAAATCAGAAATAGTCTCTTCTGTAGTATGTCCGACATTATCTGTAACTCCTGGCTTGAAGCCAATTTCAATTGCATAAGTAAAAGTAGGTGTCGGACACCGGAATTCTTGGTGTCCGACACCTGGGAATTTATTTATATAGAATTCTTCGAGAATAGGATTAGTTAACGTTCGAGCTATCTTTAATATCTTATCACTTCCTAATTTATGTGAAATTAAGTAAGAATTAATAAAATCTGCTTGCCCTTTTTGTATCACATATATCCGTGAAATCATAGATTAAATATATAATATATATGAATTAAAGACAAATAATTATTTTTTTGATATGATAAATTCGTTATGGAAAATAATAAAACACATAAAAACATCGTAACTGTAGGCGGAGGCACAGGTAGCTATACTGTTTTATCTGGTTTGAAAAATCTGCCAGATGTCTCTCTTTCTGCGCTTGTTTCTATGGCTGATGATGGAGGCTCTACGGGTATATTACGAGACGAACTTGGAGTTTTGCCTCCTGGAGATGTGAGACAATGCCTCGTCGCTCTCTCAGAACACAGTAATACAGTGCGAGAACTTATGAATTATAGATTTACAAGTGGAGGGTTAAAGGGGCACAACTTCGGAAATATTTTTCTTGTAGCATTAGAGAAAATTACAAGAGATTTCGTAAAAGGAATTGAAATTGCATCCGAAATTCTAAAAGTAAAAGGTGTCGTTATACCAGTTACAAGTAACAAAGCAACACTTTCTATTAGTCTTTCTAATAGAAAATTAATTGAAGGAGAAAATAAAATCAACCACTCTCACCTTCAAAAAGTTGGAATTGAAAAGATTTTCTATAAAAATAATGTTGAATTAAATAATAATGCAAAAAATGCAATTCTCGAAGCTGATTATATTATCCTTGGTCCAGGAAATTATTATTGTTCTATAATTCCGAATTTAATAGTAAATGGTTTTAAAGATGCTATATATAAAAGTAAAGCAAAAATTATTTTCCCAATTAATCTTACAAACAAACAAGGTCACACAATGTATTGGAAAGTGAGTGACTATGTAGAGAATATTGAAAAATACTTAGGTAGAAAAGTTGATATTATTTTAGTAAACAATGAGCCACCTTCTAAAAAACAAATAAAACATTATAAATTAGAAGAAGGAGATGGAGTATTGGTTCTAAATGATTTAAAAGATTCTAGAATTATTGAAGAATCATTATTATCACATTTATTTATAAAATACAAAAAAGGAGATGCTTTACAAGATGTTAGAAGTTTTATTCGTCATGATTCAAAGAAATTAGCTAATTGTATAAAGAAAATAATAGACTTAAATAAAAAATAGAATGAAATATATTCTTGATTTTGATGATGTATTATTCAATAATACAAAAGAGTTTAAACCATATATGTATGGATGTTTAGAAAAGGCTGGCGTGCCTAGAGAAGTAGCAGAACCGTATTATAAAATAGTTAGAATTAATAAGTTTTGGTTAAAAGATCTTTTATTTCATTTTTCTCTAAAAGAAAGTCTGTATGAAGAAATTTTAAAAGGAAGTAAAAAATTTATAAATAAAAAATTAGTAAATTTAGTAAAAAAATTAGGAAAAAAGAATTGCTATATATTAACTCACGGAGGTGAAGAATTTCAATTAGATAAGATTAAGAGAACTGGTATTGTGCCACTGTTTAAAGACGTCGTTGTAGTATTTGGTAAAAAGACAAAAACTATAGAGAAAATATGCAAAAAGTATAAAAACGAAACAGTGTTTTTCATTGATGATAAACAAAAGCATTTTGATGAATTAAATATAAAAAAATGTCCAAATTTAAAAACAATTCTTTATACAGGACAAAATCTACCACTTTTACTATTGACATAGCGAGTTATTTCGTGTATAATACACTACAGAAGAGCACATCTATAGGGTGCTCTTATCTTTCGACAAGGAGTTTAGAAATGGAAATCAGACTTTGGAAAGACGATAGAGGTCAGGACCTCATCGAATACTCACTGATGGCGGCCTTCGTGGCCATGGCTGCGATGGCGATTATTCCGGGCCTAAGCCAGTTCTTGTCCGGCATAACCGGACTGGAAACAATATGGTTTCGGCTTGCTGGAACCATACTTGCGGTTGTTTCGCTCGGTGCACTGATACTACACCGAATGAAACTCAACGCCTTCGACGACGAAGAGTAGTCGTCCACCATCGGGGTTAGCTCACGAACCCCAGCAACAAAATCGTGAGAATCATCGCCACTGAGAGCTACTGCTCCTCGGTGGCTTTCTCGTTTTATTTACCAATAACGCTCTACACAGTGGTGCTCTTCGGGGCCAGTGCCGACATAGACTATAGGTACATTGAAAGTCTTCTCTAAGAATTTAATATAATTTATAGCTTCTTTAGGTAACTTGTTTCCATAATCTGACAACTTCCCCTTCCATACAGGGAAGGATTTATAAACGCATTTTATTTGAGCACGAGATAAGTCAAATGGGATTTCTGAAGTCTTTTTATTTACCCCGCCTTGGCGTGGGCTATTTATAATATAATGCGTGCATACTTTTATATTTTTAAAATTATCAAGAACATCAAGCTTGGTCAATACCAATTCCGTCGCATTATTTATTTTAATTGCATATTTTACAAGTGGGATATCTAGCCAGCCTGTGCGACGCAAGCGTCCAGTAACTGCGCCAAGCTCACTACCAAGTCGGCGTAATGCTATACCCTGTTCGAATTCATCTTTACTATTTGGATTAGGATTTGGGAAAGTTTCTTTTTCATAAGGGAATTTCTTATCACGGCACCAGATTGCAGACTTTATGCCTCCCAACTCTGTTGGGAAAGGTCCCTCACCTACTTTTGTAACATATGCTTTTAAAATCCCAACTGCTCCACCAATATTATCGGGTGAAAGACCTAAACCTGTACCAATACCAGAAGTTATAGTATGAGAAGAAGTAACAAATGGATAATTCCCAAATCTAACATCAAGAAGTGTCCCTTGCGCGCCCTCAGCAATAACTTTATTTCCTTTATTTAATGTTTCTTCTACTAAACTTGCTGAATTTATAATAGAGAGTGTTTGTAAAAATTTAACACTTTGGAAAAAATCCTTCTCTTTTTCTTTATATTCTTTTTCATTAACTTTATATTCATAACGAGCAAATAAGATTTTCTTATGTTGCAAAGACAATTCAAAAAAACGCTTTTTAAAATCTTTTTCTAAAATATCTCCAACTCGTAAAGCTGAACGCGAAACAAGCTCAGTATAAGCTGGTCCTATTCCTCTACCTGTTGAGCCAATTTTTTTATTTCCTTTTGTTAATTCTCCGACAGAATCAAGAATTAGGTGTGTTGGTAATACTAAAACAGCATGAGGTGAAACTGACAATCTTCCTAAGAAAGAAATATCTTTTGGTATGGTATTTATTTCTTTTTGAAAAGCGCTCGGATCTATAACCATACCCGCGCCGAGATGAATTTTAGACTTACCAAAGACTCCTGATGGAATTAATTTAAAAACATAACACTTGTGTTTATGATAAATAGTATGCCCAGCATTATTACCTCCCTGAAATCTTACAATTAAATCCTGTGCTTTCAAAGAAGAAGCAATACGAGCAACACCCTTTCCTTTTCCCTCATCACCCCATTGCAGACCAATGATAGGAATTATTTTTAATTTATTTTTCATAATTTTACTTTTTGTAATTAGGTGCAGGTTTAACCATAAAGACATCGTGAACATGGCTTTCAGAAAGTCCAGCAGATGATATGGTATAATACGAACCATCTTTTAAAGTTTTTATATCTTTTGCTCCAAGATAACCCATTCCAGCGCGAAGTCCACCAATTAATTGATGCACAACTTCCGAAAGCGGACCTTTATAAGATACATGTCCGGATACACCTTCTGGAACTAATTTGGTCATATCATATTCATCACCTTGGAAATATCTGTCTTTAGAACCTCTCTGCATAGCGCCAAGTGAACCCATTCCACGATATTTTTTAAATTTCTGATCATTCATAGTAATAGTATCTCCTGGAGCTTCATCCGTCCCAGCAAAAGCGCTTCCAGTCATAACTACATCTGCTCCGAAGACGAGAGCCTTCACGACATCCCCACTGTGTTTAATTCCGCCATCAGCAATTACTGGAATATTTAATTTTTCACATATTTTATAAACAGATAAAATAGCCGAAAGCTGAGGCACACCAACACCAGAAACAATGCGTGTAGTGCATATTGAACCAGGCCCTATGCCAACCTTGATAGCATTTGCTCCAGCTTTAATAAGTATTAAGGCTGCTTCACCTGTAGCAACATTCCCAGCAATAATATCAAGCTTGGGATAAGCTTTACGTATTTTCTTAACAGTATCAATAACACCCCTTGAATGTCCGTGAGCAGTATCTATACAAATTACATCAACATTAGCCTTTACCAATGCTTCTACTTGTATAAGTGCATCAGCTCCCGCGCCGACAGCAGCTCCCACGCAAAGTCTACCCAAACCATCTTTAGTTGCATTTGGATATTCTTTACTTTTTGCAATATCTCTATAAGTAATTAAACCAACTAATTTATTATTTTTATCAACCAATGGAAGCTTTTCTATTGCGTGTTTATCAAATAAATTATTTGCTTCTTCTATACTTGTATTCGGACCTCCAGTTATTAATTCTTTTGTCATTATCTTTTCTACTGGAGTAGAAAAGTCCTTTTGAAAACGAAGATCACGATTTGTGACAATACCAACCAGACAACCATTTTTATCTAAAACTGGGAAACCACCAAAATGATACTTTTTCCTTATTTCAAATACATCACCTACTGTCGCGCCTAAAGTTATAGTAACTGGATCTGTTATGCGACCAGATTCATATCTTTTTACGCGTTCTACTTCATGCGCTTGGTCAGCTATTCCTAAATTTTTATGAATAATTCCTATACCTCCCAATTCGGCTATGGCTATTGCCATTTTTGATTCAGTAACAGTGTCCATAGCTGCAGACATAAATGGAATATGAAGATTTATATTTTTTGTTAAGCGCGTTTTTATTATTACATTTTTGGGTAGAACTTCACTATAATTTGGCACCAAGAGTACATCGTCGAAAGTGAGCCCTTGTCCTAAATTTTTTGGCAAATTAGTATTCTTTTTCATCAATTTAATATACACGGAAAAGTCTATACCGTCAATTTACTATTTTAAAGTACTTGTAAGAACTGGCTCTATATCAACTCCCAAAATATTAAATCGTAAATGACCTATCGTTTGACCATGTTCTGTCTTGATATTTACTCGCCATCTTCCTGATAATAAATTAAAACGCGTAGAATATGTTCGGAAGCCACCGTCTCTTCCACCAACGACAGGCAGATTTATTATACTTTCAGTTGTCCATTTCTTTTGTATTTCATTATAATATTGCCATTCATGTAAAATAGTAATATTAAGATTTCTAGGAGAGAAAATAGCGCTATAAGCATAGATGGGTGCATTTACTGTTGCTCTAAAGTCTGGATATAATTTAAAATAATTCCTCCAACCATAATCTTCATAAGTAACTTCATAATTACCAGTAGAATTTTTCTGTATAGAATGATATACACCAGCATCTTTTAAAGAAAGTGGCATTGGTGGAATTAAATTCGTAAAATATAAAAAATTAAATAAAATAAAAATACCTAAAATTAAAGATATAACTAATTTTTTACTTTCTTTAAATTTATCTTTTATAAAATAAAATAAAATTTTTAAGAAAAGTATTATGAAGACAAGACTTATAAATCCAGAGAGAAGAAACACCCATGCACCAATTTTATGAATTAATACTGGTACTAAGAAAATTGCAAAAGAATAAATTGAAAGGAAAAATAAACTTATTTGAAAACTTAATCTTACATAATGTCTTTTTAAAGATTCATTTGCAATAAAAGCAATAACAAGAAACAAAATAAAAGGCCAAGTTGTAAAAATATCTGCACTTCTAAAATAGAAGACCAAATAAGTTGAAAGAATCCCTCCAAAGAAAAATTGTAATATATTTACATACCAAAAATGAGCTTTTTTAGGATTTCTTTCACCACCTGTTTCATTTTCTTGAAGATGGATTAATATAATAAAAAATCCAATAATAATAAGGTGACCGAGAATCCAAAAATTCTCCCAAAGTGTATCTACGCGCTTGAGCGTAACTGCATCAAAAACGAATCCAAGAATAAGAGATAAAGATGAAATAGGTCGCTCAAAGCGACCATAGAAATTACGAATAGGTTCTACAAAAAGCATTTTAATATTATACTACTTAAAATTATATTTCATTAATTTCCATTTCTAAACTTTTATTTAAAATCTAATAACAATGGCAAATGATCTGATACTTCATCTTTTAGAACTTCAAAATTGGAAACTTTAATTTCTGGAGAAGTTATCACATAATCAACTATTTCTGGTCTATTTTTTGAAAGACTTCTAGTTGAAGTTATTTTATACTCTTCTATCAAATTTATATTACCTTCATTTAAGATAGCTACACTTTTAGTGTTTGGCTCTACGTTTAAATCTGTACATAATATTTTAGCTCCTTTTGACTCATCAAAAATCTTCTTTATTTTTTCTGATTGTAGAATACGTTTCTCTGTATCTGTTTTATTTTTAAAAATCCACATACCATGAAAATTAAATATAATATATGTTTTTCCTAAATGATTAAATTGAAGAGACTGTAAATTTCTTCCCATGGCAAAATAACTTTTATCCGTCTCATCTGTTGTAGTATTTAATTCTTCAAAAAGAACGATGTTTCCAACCTTTTCAACAAAAAAATCTTTTTTTATAAAAATTGCTAAACCACCAATATCATTTTCTTTTGGATTAGCATAATATCCATTAAAATTTTGTAAAATATCCTGAATTTCAGAAAAAATATCAGGTCGTGCATTTTCTAAGAGCCATCTTTTTACAATACCATGATGAAATACTTCTTGAAAACAAAAAAAGTCCGTATTTTGTGCGTGTCTTTTAATAAATTCTATAAGTGATTCATAAGCTACACCTCCTTGAATATTTAAATTAATTAATTTCATAAAAAATTATAGAAACCAATAATTAATAACACCAAAAAGCATAACCGCTGTAAGTATTAATGTATTAATAAAAGCACCAATTTGATCTGCTTTTTTCCAAGATTTATATGAACTATATAACCAAAATGGTTGTGATATCAAATTACTGATTAAACCCCATTCTGGTAATTTAAATGCTGTAAGTAAAAAACCTAACAATGTAAAAGAAATAACACAAACTTGAACAAAACCATTAAAATTTAAATATTTTTGCATGATATTTTTTAATTAATAAATTTAAAAGTAAAAAGAACTTGATTGGCTTTATCATTGGCAAAATATACCATAATAAGATATATTTTGTCCGAATGTGAAAGCCAAATCATGTCATGAGAACTAGTATCACTATATTTAAAACCCGAAGCACCATCGATTTCTATTGGAGTAATTGGAAGACTTGGTGATAATGTTCTCTTTATCTCATCTAATGATTTAAAATCATCTCTTATCCCAACACTAAAGTAATTATAAGCCTCTTTTTCTGGAGGATTAATTTTAACAATGTCTTCTGTAGAATCATTAACCAACCATAATGGAGGATATTCTAGTTCAAATCCTATTTTTATATTATTATATTTTTTCCAAACTATTATTTCACTTGATGAAGAATTTTTATTTTTAAATAAAGCTCCTGAATTTACCCAAAGAAAGTATAAAAAATTAGAAAATAGAAAAACTAAAAAAACAATTAAAATTTCTAAATAAAACTTTTTATTTTTCATAATTTTATTATAGCAAATTTCTAATTAAAAATTCTAATTAAATATGAAAATTGAATATCTTAATTCACTTCTATATAATGATTGACATAAAATTATTAAAAGGCATAATAAAAAATAGAGATTAGTATCGAAAGGAGCTCAAGTGCTGGCTACAAGCGGATATCTTGACCAAAACCGCTTGGATGACGAAGAAATGTGGAAGAGCCTAATACCTCCCCACAAACAAAGTCGTTCAAAGCTCGTGTTCGTTCCGGGGGATTTCTTGGACAATATGTCCTCCGAAGCCCCCAATCAAGAGTGCCGATTCCAGATGGTGACACGACCGCAAAGGTGCGCTTGCCACTGGTTACGAAAACTCGTCCGCGCTTTGAGCGGACCAGAAAGGAAGGCGATCAGACTGCTGTACTACAAGGGGCTGTCGCCCCTCGAAGTGCAGAAAAAGATGAGCCTCGGCCAGAGTGCACTCGAGGACACTCTAACTGGAGCCTTCGCGAAGTTGCGTGAACAACTTCACCCACTTCTGTCTCAGGAGTAACATCGCCGAAAGGCATTATGGGGAGATTGCTTCGGCTTTCTCCCCATTTGTACGTCTATATATTGTTTGTAAAAATGAAATCTAAAAACGATAACTTCTTCGCAAGGCTGAGGGGGAAGGGATCGAACCTTCATACCAGGATTCAAAGTCCTGTGTCCTACCGTTAGACGACCCCTCAATAATTACCTATCTTTTATTTTCAAAACTTCTTCAAAAATTCTTTCTGACCAACTAGCTATTTTTCTAACTAAACCTGAACTTCTTTTTACTTTTATTTTTAACACTCCATGGTATTTTTCTCCAGTATTTTTTCTATTAGTTTTCTTAATTTTACTTCTTTTAAAATAAACCTGAGAAAAACTACTAATAGGAAAACTTGTCGTTTTAGACCAAAATTGCCTTACCTCATCTAGCCTCTGGCTATGACTTTGATGAATCATTATTTCAAATCCTATCATATCTTTGGGTATTTTGCATATTTTATAAAGCCATTTTAAAAATAGGATTATCATCTTTGAGTCCATATTAGAAAACGCAACCTGAGACCCTGGTCGATACTCTTTCTCTTTTGTGCCTTCGGCCCAATAAAGACAAACTCCCAATATAAAGAATTCATACTCAGATAAAGTTTTTATTTTAGTTTTTGCTTCCAAAAAGATCTCTTTCTGCTTTTCAATTCGTTGTTTTTTCTTGGCTTGTCCACCACGTAGTGATGCTAGTCTTTTAGCCTCAGTAAATTTTTGATTTTCAGCAACAGAAAGTTTAGCTTCTTTAAGCCAAATACCTAGGGTGGATTTCGCAACAGGAACAGCTCTTAAAATATCAGAATAAGTTTTGCCTTGCTTCCTAAGGGCAATAGCGTTTTGTTTTTCTTTGATCTTTTTTATCATAGGTAGGACATTAGTATTATAACACCTTACCTATGTACGAATCAACTATTTATCCACACTTAAAGGGTTTTATTCTTTACTTATAATTTTCACCAATGCAAGCTCAAGTGGAAGCTCAGTAATAAATGCATTATCCATATTTTGATAAGCTTCAAGTAATATAGATAATGCTGGAGAGCGAATCATTCCATCTTTGTCTTCTTTTATAAGTTTTTTCAAGAACTCTATATCACTTTCTCCTAAATCTCCCATCATTTCTTCTTGTAACTTTGGCATATAGCGTAAAATTATTCCCATACGAAATTTCTGTATTATAAGCTTAAAGTATAATTTCATATCTAAATTTGCTTCGGAAGCTATTCGCACTGCTCTTATTCCCTTTTCTAAGTTTCTTTCGGTAATTGCAGAAAGGAAATCATTTACCAATGTAGTTTTCGGCGCGCCGGTTATTTTCTCCACGTCTTCACGAGTTATTTTCTTTTGCTTTTTATCACTAAAATTAAGAACTTTCTGAAGTTCACCTAAAGCATCACGGAAAGATCCATCAGCTAAAATAGCTAACAGCTCTGCACTTCCAGCGTCAAGTTCATAGCCTTCTTTTTTTGCGACAGCAAGCAACATCTTTTTAGACACTATATCTGTTGCTTTTTTAAAAGTGAAAACCTGACAACGAGATATGATAGTCTCTGGTACTTTATGAAATTCTGTTGTAGCTAAAATAAAAATAACATGTTTAGGTGGCTCTTCTAAAGTTTTAAGGAGTGCTCCCCAGGCATCCTTAGAAAGCATATGCACCTCATCTATAATATAAACTTTGTATTTTGAATCGAAAGGTAATACTCGCACACCATCACGCAAGTCTTTTATATTTTCTATTCCCCTATTTGAAGCTGCATCTATTTCATAAAGGTCGTTAGCAGATACACCAATACTTGTTGCAAAAATTCTAGCGAGAGAAGTCTTGCCTGTGCCTCGTGTTCCAACAAAAAGATAAGCGTGAGAAACTTTATTCATCTCTACTGAACTTTCTAAAATTTTTACTATATGCTCCTGTCCCAAGACTTCATCAAAGGTTTTAGGTCTATATTTTCTATATAATGCTAAGTCGTGCATAAAATGATTATACTCTAAAAAATAGAAATAAAAAACTCTTTACAAATATAACTTCTTTAAAAAATTTAGTACTATATTTTTTACTTCTTTAGTATTTTCTGTTTCCATCAACTTTACTCGAAGTTCTTTGGCTCCCTCGAAACCATTCACATAAGCCTTAAAATGCTTTTTCATTACAGTAAAATTTTTATGTTTCGGTCCTGAAAGTTCTTTATCAAAAATTTGAGTATGTTCTATTAGAATTTTTAGTTTCTCCTCTGTAGAAATATTGGGATCATTTTTAGATGAAAAAAACCAAGGATTACCAAACACCCCGCGACCTATCATTATTCCATCACAACCATATTTAAGAGCTTTTTCTTCTGCGTCTTTTAAATCTTTAACATCTCCGTTGCCAATAAGTAATATTTCTTTACCGCTTTTTTTTATAAGTTCTTTTATTTTTTTTATATAATTCCAATTTGCAGGAACCAATGATAACTCTTTAGCTGTACGTAAATGAATTGTTAAAATAGAGATATCTTCTTTTAATAATTCTCCTATCCAATTATTAATATCTTCTTTGTTAAAACCAATTCTTGTTTTGACAGAAATTGGTATATTACATCCAGCTGATTTAACACCTGCATAAGCTCCCTGTATAATTTTTCTTGCAAGCTCTGGAGTTTTTATTAAACCTGCTCCTGCACCCTGACTTACAACTGAACGATCCGGACATCCCATATTTATATCTATTCCATCAAAACCACAACTAGCAATATATTGACAAGCTTTTTTCATATTTTCAGGATTAGCACCGAAAACTTGAGCCACAATGGGTCTTTCCCGTTCGGAATATTTTAAAATGTGTGATAATTTTTTTCTACCAAGTTTATTACATAAACCATCCGCTGAAACAAATTCTGTCCAAAAAACAATCCTATCTTTATTTTCTCTGTCTTTGCTATATTTTGCCAACATGTAGCGAAAAGCAATATCAGTAACATCTGACATTGGCGCTAGGCAAAAAAATGGTTTTTTAAGTTTTTTCCAAAATCCTAGATTATTCATTTAAATTTACTATAAACTTTATTTTCAAATCGTAAATCAAGATATAATAGTGAAGAATATTTATTTTTAAATTCTGACTGGAGTGGTTCTGTATTTAAAGCTGTTTTCAAATTTTCCGCTATATTTTGGAAAATAGAATTTATTTTAAAAATTATCTTCGGTTCTGTTTCAGCTTCTTTTCCTTTTGAAAGAAAAACTTCAATATCTCCACCATCTTTAACATATAATGCTACGGGTTTTATTTCAATACCAAAAAGAATATCTTTAAACGAAATTAATTGTTTAAAATTCTCTCTAAAAAAATAAGATCCGAGTATATCACCCACTTCGCCATAAAATTTAAAATAAACTTCACCAGAAAAATATGGTGCCTTATCAAAAATATAACCATCTTCATCTAGAAAATAACATTCCTCTAATTCTGTTTCTTTAATATGTCCACACCATGTATATTTTCCAATTCGCTCAGATAAAGATACTTCTAAAATTTCATTATTCTTTATTGAAAAATTTATATCTTTAACTCTTTTAAACTTATCTTCTAATTCATTTCTAATACTATTTTTGGGATAAAAAAATATATTTGTTTTTGGGAAAAGCCAAATATATTTTCCAGAAAGTTGATCTTTTACTACTTTTTCTATTTCTTCGGTACTAAGAACTTTATTTCCAACAATTTTTATCTCACCTAAATTTAAACTTTCAAGACCCGACAAATAAGTAAATAAAATAAAAATTACAAAAAGTCCAAGACAAGAAATTAAAACTTTATTAAAAATAGCTTTATGTCTGTTTTTTTTTAATTCTAAAAGACGCGGAGAATTTAAAACATTTCTTTTTTGCATTGTGTAAAATAGCTAGGCAAGACCTAGCACGCTAGGTCTTGCCTAGCTATTTTTATAAATTCTTTTCCACCCATATATTTGCGCAAAACTTCTGGAATTTTTATAGAGCCATCTTCTTGTTGGTAATTTTCTACTATCATAATTAATGGCCTGCCAGAAAGTGCTGTATTATTTAATGAGTGAACAAATTTTAATTTCCCATCATCATCACGATAACGAATATTTAATCTTCGTGTTTGAAAATCATGAAAATAACTTGCAGAACCAGTCTCACGATAAGTATTTTCGGACGGCAACCAAGCTTCAATATCATATTTTTTAACTTGACCCAATCCGAGATCACCGGCACAATTTATAACCACACGATATGGTAATCCCAATATTTCAGTAATTTCTTCTGTATTACGTTGTATTTCTTCATGAAAATTCACAGAGTGTTCATGAGAGGCTTCACAAAGCACAACTTGTTCAAATTTATAAAATTCATGAACCCTTAAAATACCTTTCGTATCTTTACCATGACTTCCTGCTTCGCGACGAAATGCAGATGAAAATCCAAGTATCTTTTTTGGTAGATCTTTTTTTTCAAGAATTTCATTCATATAATATCCCATTATTGGGACTTCTGCCGTGCCTGATAAATAATCTCCATCTTGTGTTTTATATAAATCTTCTTCACCTTGAGGAAGATATCCTGTGCCTAAAAATACTTCTCTTTTTATTAAAGATGGAACTATCATTGGAACAAAACCACCTTTCTTTAAGAAAAAATCCTGAACAAATTGCCATAGAGCAAATTCTAATAATGCACCATCACCCTTAAGAACATACCCTCGAAAACCAGCAACTTTAACACCTCGAACGATATCAATCATTCCAAGTTTTTCCATAAGCTCAATATGATTTTTAGGGGTAAAATTAAATTTTGGAATTTCACCCCAAACTTTTACTTCTTTATTTTCAGTATCTGAAGCACCTTCAGGCACAGAAATATCTGGCACATTTGGAACCTGAACCATCATCTTCTGCCATTCTTCAATTATTGTTTTTAATTTTTCTTCTTTAGCTTTTATGTCTTCTTTAACAACACGCATTTCTTCAATAAGCTGAATCTTAAGTGCAGGGTCTTGATCTCTCGCAATATCATTTGAAACTTTATTAACTTCAGCTCTTAAATCTTCAACTTCTTTTTGCTGTTTTAAACGCTCATTATCAAGAGAAATTAATTTTTCAATATCAATCTCTATACGCTTTTTCTTCGCACCTGCCTGCACGATGTCTTTATTTTCACGAATAAATTTTATATCTAACATATTTATATTGTATACCAAAACTGATATAATTACAAAATGCAAATTAAGAAACTATCAAAAGAAAAGTTCCCTAAAGCACTTTTAGAAATTCCGCAACCTCCTTTAAATCTTTATGTGCTCGGTGAAATGCCTCCTGAAAATTTAATTTATCTTTGTATAGTTGGTTCAAGAAAAAACACTAACTATGGACGCGAAGCCTGCGAGAAAATAATAGCAGGACTTAAAGGTTATCCAATAGTAATTGTTTCTGGACTGGCTATGGGTATTGATGCTATCGCTCACAAAAAGGCACTTTCTGTAGGATTAAAAGCTTTAGTATTCCCGGGATCAGGATTATCCAAAGAAGCAATGTATCCAAAGACAAATGCAAAACTAGCCGAAGAGATTATAAAAAGTGGTGGATGTTTGATATCAGAATTTGAACCAGATTTTAAAGCAACCTTGTGGGGTTTCGGAAGAAGAAATAGATTAATGGCAGGAATTTCTAAAGCAGTACTTATTATAGAAGCAGAAGAAAGATCAGGTACTCTTATTACTGCTCGTTTAACCACAGAATATAATCGAGATTTGTTGGTTGTGCCTGGATCAATCTTTTCTCCTAATTCAAAAGGTACAAACAGATTATTAAAAGCTGGCGCCACACCTATTACATGTTCAGAAGATGTTTTAGAAGCTTTAGGTTTTGAACAAGAAAAAGATAAAGAAAGACAAATGCAATTATTTCTAGATTTATTACCTGAAGAAAAAATTGTTGTTAATTTACTTCGTGAGCCAACACCTCGAGATGATTTAATTCGAGCTATGGAAATGTCTACACCAAATGCTAATGCACTTATCTCAGTAATGGAAATAAAGGGACTAATTAAGGAAGAAATGGGGGAGATTCGTCTGGTTTAATTTTTAAAACATGAGTATTTTTCTATCCGAAATTACCCATAACATAATCCATGGTAGTTTTATGATTTGGGTTTTCAAAAATATTTTTCGTTTTTCCAAACTCCAAAAGTTCGCCTAGATGGAAGAACCCAGTGAAATCCGAAATGCGCTTAGCTTGATGCATATTATGAGTAACGATTATAATGGTATAACTTTTCTTCAGTTGTAAAAGCAATTCTTCTATTTTTCTAGTAGAAATTGGATCAAGATCTGAACACGGTTCGTCTAATAAAAGGATCTCGGGTCTAACCGCTATCGCTCTTGCGATACACAGTCTCTGTTGCTGCCCTCCGGACAATTTAAAAGCTGATTGGTGTAATCTATCCTTTACTTCATCCCACAATGCCGCATCTTTCAGGCTTTTAACTACCGCAACATCAATCGGATGATCACTTTTTTCAAGTTCTTCCGCGACAATCTTTACATTACGAAAAAAATTCCACCAACTGCTTGATTTTTTCTTCATGACGCCTTGAACTTCTAAACCATAAGCAATATTATCAAAAATGGATTTTGGGAACGGGGAAGGATTTTGAAATAACATTCCTATCTTTCTACGTAAACTAATAACATCAATATGCTCACCAAGAATATTTTCTCCGCTAAATAATATTTCGCCGCTAATTCTCGTGTTTAGAGCAAAGTCCAACATTCTATTAATGGAACGTAGAAATGTAGACTTCCCAGAACCTGAAGCTCCAATCAAGGCTGTGATTTGATTAGAAGGGATTTCTGTATTGATATTTTTAAGCGCATGAAAACCATTATACCAAACATTCAGACCGCGAATTTTTATAATTTCTTGATCCATAAATTTTTTACCAATCTTTTTTACTTCTAAAATAATAACGCATAATAATGGCTCCTAAACTTAGAAAGGAAGTTAGTAGTATGAGAACAAGCGCAGTGCCAGCGGCATAAGAAGATGCATAAGGACTTGAATGTTGAGTGGCTAAAATAAAAGTATGATAAGGTAGCGCCATAAATTTATCCATAACAGAAGTGGGTAGACTTGAAAGATAGAACGTTGCTCCAACGACGATAATGGGCGCAGTTTCTCCTAGTGCTCTTGATATACCTATAATTCCTCCAGTCACACTACCAGGAAAGGCGGCAGGAAATACAATTTTTCTTATAGTTTGAAAGTGGGTTGCTCCCAGCGCCAAGCTTGCCTCTCGAAACTTTTGCGGTACTGCCTTTAGAGATTCGACAGAAGCAGTAATAATCCATGGCAAGGTCATTACAGAAAGTGTAAGAATAGCTGAAAGCAGTGAGGTTCCAAAAAAGAAAAAATTAACAAAGACAGAAAGACCAAACAGCCCATAGACCACAGAAGGTACACCGGCTAGATTTCGAATTGATAATAGAATTATTTTTCTCCAAAAACCATTTTTACTATATTCAGTAATGAATATTGCGGTACCAACCCCGAGAGGGAAACTTATGAACATGACTCCAATTCCAAGATAAAGCGATCCGACAATGGCTGGGAATATTCCTCCCTGTGTTATGTCTCTATGTTGCCACGAGGAAGTTAAAAAATGCCAATCAATAACAGAATACCCAGACCAAAAAAGCAGAGCTAGAACCAAAAGCAAAACAAGAATTGCAATAAAAATACTAGCGCGGAAGATAGAAAAATAAATAATTTCTTTTAAAGTACCTTTAATTTTCATAAGAGTAATTTTTATGAATTAATATGTCTGCCAGGAGATTGATGATGAAAGTTATTACAAAGAGAGTAAAGCCTATGGCAAAAAGACTTTCTGAATGAAGGCTTCCTACTACGACTTCTTTAATTTCAATGGCGATACTGGATGTCATCGGACGTATTGGTTCTAAAAACGAGAATGAGAATGCTCGACTATTTCCAGCTACCATCAGCACAATCATGGTTTCTCCAATAATTCTTCCCAACCCAAGCATCGTGGCTGCAGTAATTCCTGAACCGGCAGCTGGAAGCACTATTCTTTTTATTGTTGTCCATTTTGTCGCGCCTAAAGCAAAGCTTGTCTCCCTTAGCCCAAGAGAAACGCTTGAGAGAGCGTCCTCGCAGATACTTGCTATGGTCGGAAGAGCCGCTATGGCAACTAAAATAGAAGCAGTAAGTGTATTGAGCCCATTTGATAGATTAAAGATCTTTGCAACAGAAGGAGCTAAAAATAAAATTCCCAGAAATCCGAGCACGACAGATGGAATACTTGAGATCATTTCAATCAGTGGTTTGAGTATCTCTCTTTTTCTCCGTGATGCTAGCTCTGAAAGATAAATTGCAATTGATAAACCAAAAGGTAAGGCGATAAAAAGAGCTAGAATGCTTATCATGAAAGTGCTTGCCACTAAAGAAAGTATGCCCCATGACGGACTATGAAAGGAGGTAGGATTCCAATTACTGCCAAAAAAAAATTCACTAATTCCTATTTCTTTAAAAGCTCCAATACCGTTCATTAATAAAAAAACAAGGATACTAACAAGCGCAAGCACAGTCAAGGCAGCTATTGCGCCGAAAACTAAGCGCGGTAAATTTTCGTAAAAACGCACACTTTTTTTAAAAAACATAGTTTAAAAAATTAATTTTCTCTTATTTTTTTTCTAGTAATTGCTGATTCTTTTCTTCCTGTTCTTTATTTATTGGAAAAAAGCCTGCTTTCTCAATGATCTCTTGTCCCTCTTTTGAAGTTTCAAAACGAAGGAACTTTTCTAAAAGAGAATCTTTTTGTGGAAGACGCGGTAAATATTGGAAAATAGGACGGGTAATCGGATACTCTCCTTTTTTAACTGCTTCACCATCAAGTGGAGAAATAGCTTTTCCTGCTTCTCCTGAGATGGAAAGAACTTTGAGATCATTCCGTGGCTGATTGTTCTCATATTTAACATATCCAACGCCAACATAACCAATACCATTTTTATCAGAGATCACTGAATCAACGATGGCTTGATTTCCCTCCATACTTCTCATAGAGGGCGCATAATCATCTTTAACAACAAAATTTCTAAAGAAAGTGTATGTCCCGGAAGTGCTTTGTCGTCCGTAAAGAACAATTTTTCCCTGTGCACCGCCGACTTCTTTCCAGTCGGTTATTTCTCCTTGATAAATTTTTGCCAGTTGGTCAATAGAGAGTTGCGGTACTTCGCTTTCAGAGTGAACAATAATAGAAAGTCCGTCTATAGACAAAATAAACTCCCCCACTTCAAGCTTCTTTTCTTTAGCTTGCTCTAATTCTTTTTCTTCCATTGCCCGAGAAGAATTTGCAAGATCTATCTCACCGTTTAAAAGAGAGGCTATGCCAACACCGCTCCCTCCGCCAGTTACAGAAATATTTGCCCTTGGATTCTTTTCCAAAAAGGCTTCAACTAAATTTGAAACCAATTGAACTTCTGTATCAGAGCCTTTAATTGTGAGACTTTCTTCTTTTGAGGTTGGTGATTTATCCCAAAAAAGAAAAATAACAATCAAAACAGCCAGAAGAGATAAAGGAAGAATTACTTTTTTCATAATAAAAAAAAATTAATTATACTAATATAGCTTTACAAAAAGATAGTTTTTTCATTCAAACACTCAAAGTGTATAGTTAGTGCTATTTAGTGTCAAGCAACAGAGAGTTATTAGTTGTGGATAACTTTAGTACTTACGATCTATTTTTAATTTAAACGTTAAAATGTATAAGTAGGTTTGCTAAAAAATTACTTTTCGTGTAATACTAGAGGAAATTAATGAGCTAGGCGAATATAATTTCCCTACCCTGTTAAATAACTTTTGCTAAAAGCAAAAGTTGCCCAAAGGGCATTTAACAGGGTGTCGATTATTATAGTCGTTACACTCCTTAATAATCAGCCATGAAATTATTAATAGTTGAATCACCATCAAAAGCAAAAACTATTGAGAAATATCTCGAAGGTAAATTTACTGTGCGTGCATCTATTGGACATGTTCGTGATTTACCAAAATCAAATAAGAAAGCCATAGATATAGAAGGTGGATTTATTCCACATTATGAAATTTCAAAGGGTAAAGAAAAAGTTGTACATGAACTTCAACATTTAGGAGAGAAAGCAAATGAAATTCTTTTAGCAACAGACCCTGACCGTGAAGGAGAAGCTATTGCTTGGCACATAGAAACATTATTAAATCAAGACAAAAAAGTTAAAGCCCCAATATCTCGTGTAACTTTTCACGAAATTACAAAAGAAGCTGTGGAAGAAGCTTTAAAACATCCTAGAAAAATTGATACAGCTTTACGCAAAGCTCAAGAAGCACGCAGAGTCTTAGACAGATTAGTTGGTTATGATTTATCTGGACTTATTTGGAAAAAAGTAAGGTATGGACTTTCTGCTGGCCGAGTTCAATCTCCAGCACTTCGTATAATAATGGAACGAGAACGAGAAATTAGAGCTTTTGTTCCAGAAAAGTTTTGGAGAATTTTTGGCCTTTTTGAAACTGAAAAAAGGGAAAAATTAAATCTAGAATGTTCTGAAGAGCCACGAGATGAAAAACTGGTAGAGAAAATAATGGAAGCCGGGAAAAATGGTAAATGGATTATAGAAGGTGTTAAAGAATCCGAACAAAAGAGAGTCCCTCGAGCGCCCTTTACCACTTCAACGCTTCAACAAACCGCTAGCTCTCGCTTAGGTTACTCTCCTTCTCGTACGATGCAAATAGCTCAGAAACTTTATGAGGGAGGACACATAACTTATATGCGAACTGACAGTACGAATCTTTCTGCTGTCGCCCAAGGTCAAATTATTTCTTTTGTAAAAAAAGAATATGGATTAAACTATGCTGAAGCTAGAATTTATAAAACTAAATCAAAAAATGCTCAAGAAGCACACGAGGCTATTCGTCCAACACATATTGAAAAAAGAATAGTATCAAATAGCGAACAAGACAAACTCTATAGACTTATTTGGGAACGTACTGTTTCTTCTCAAATGACTGATGCAAAATTATTAAAAACAAAAATTACTGCAATTATAGATTTTTCGGGTGTTGGACACCCGAATTTTGGGTGTCCAACACCCGAAAGTAAAATCCCTGATTTTACTGCCACTGGTTCCAGACTTCTATTCCCTGGATGGCTTGCTGTAGACACAGGAGCTCGTGGTGAAGATGTTGAATTACCAATTTGTAAAATAGGAGAAAAATTAAAATTATTAAATTTAGAAAGTGAAGAAAAATTTACCGAACCACTAGGTAGATATTCTGAAGCAGGGCTGATTAAAGAGCTTGAAAGTAGAGGCATTGGAAGGCCATCTACTTATGCATCTATTATGAGAACAATAGAAGACAGAGGATATGTAAAAAAGGAAGGAAAAACATTATTCCCAACAGATGTCGGTGAGGTTGTGTCAGATTTTTTAGAAAAACATTTTATGAAATATATTTCTGATAGTTTTACTGCAGAGATGGAAGACGAATTAGATGAAATATCTCGAGGAGAAAGAGAATATGAAAAGACATTAAAAGATTTCTATATTCCTTTTTCAAAAGATGTAAAGTCAAAAGATAAATTAGAAAAAGCAACAAATTTAGGCGAAGCACCGGACGATATTAAGTGTCCTAAATGTGAAAGTAAAATGATTATCAAGTTGTCTCGTGTTGGTAAATTCTATTCTTGTTCAAAATATCCAGATTGCGAAGGAGCACTTATGCTAGATGGCACAGAATTAAAAGGTCCCAAAGAAACCGGAGAAATGTGTCCAGAGTGTGGAGAAAAAAAGGGAAAATCCGGTGGCGGAAAACTTATCATCAAAGAAAGACGTGATGGTACTGGAACTTTTATTTCTTGTTCGCGTTATCCAAAATGTAAATTTATTAAAAAAGACGAAGCCGAAGAAGCTAAAAAAAGGACGGGGGTTATTTGTCCAGTTTGTAAAGCTGGCGACATTTCCGAGCGACGCGGAAGATTTGGAATTTTCTATTCTTGTTCAAATTATCCAGATTGTAAATTTGCAATTAAGGCAAAACCAACAGGAAATATTTGTAAAGAGTGTAAAAGCTTAATGATGGAAGGCACTAAAACTATTCCAGAAAGATGTTCAAACAAAGCATGCATTATGCATAATCCCCACAAAATACCAAAGATTGAAGCCTAAATTAAAGAAATTTGTTTATCGTGCTTATTTATTGTTATACTAACAGAATGACAAATGTTAGAGAAATAATTAATCTTATTCAAGGTGGTATAAACAAAAAGAAGCAAGAGCTTTTAGAAAAAGCCTATAATTTTTCTGAAAAAGCTCACTTTGAACAAAAAAGATTAAGTGGGGAGCCATATTTTATTCATCCTTTTGAAACTGCTAAAATTCTAGCCAAATTTGGAATGGATATACAAACAATCATTGCAGGACTACTGCATGATGTATTAGAAGATACTAAAATAACAGAAGAAGAAATAGAGAAAGAATTTGGACCTGATATTTTATTTCTAGTAAAAGGAGTAACAAAATTGGGCACTCTTAAATATCGAGGGCACGAAAGACATGTAGAATCTTTGCGTAAATTTTTTGTTGCAATGGCAAATGACTTACGAGTAGTTATTATAAAATTTGCCGACAGACTTCATAATTTAAGAACCTTAAAATTTGTGCCTGAAGATAAAAGACAAAGAATAGCAATTGAGTCAATTGAAGTTTATGCGCCACTTGCAAATCGTTTAGGAATGGGAAAATTAAAAGGCGAATTAGAAGATGCTGCTTTTCCTTATGCATATCCGAAAGAATATATAGAAACAGAAGAAATAATAAAAGAAAAAAAAGGACTTTATGAAAAATATCTTACAGAAGTAAGTGAAAAACTAAAAAAAGACTTACTAATAAATAAAATAAAATTTGTTGAAATTAATTATAGGATAAAGCATAAATATAGTTTATATAAAAAACTTTTAAAGTATGATATGGATATAAATAAAATCTACGATATAGTGGCGCTTCGCGTTGTTGTTGAGACAGTAGAAGACTGTTATAGAGTTTTAGGTTTAGTGCATTCTATTTGGAATCCATTTCCTGGTAGAATTAAAGATTACATTGCTCTTCCAAAACCAAATGGTTATCGTTCTATTCATACTACTATTTTTACTGGACTTGGTGGAATTGCTGAAATTCAAATAAGAACAAAAGAAATGCATACTGAAGCGGCTTATGGTATTGCCGCACATTTCGCTTACAAAGAACAAAAAGGCAAAAAGAAAATTCCAAATGAAAAAAACAAATTCAGCTGGATAGAAGAATTAAATGCATTAAAATACTCACCTGATGATCCAAAAAAGTTTATTGACCATCTAAAAATGGATTTCTTTAAAGATCGTATTTTTATTTTTACTCCAAAAGGAGATGTTATAGATATGCCTGAAGAATCAACTCCTCTTGATTTTGCTTATGCTATACATTCTGATATTGGAAATCATACCTCTGGAGCTAAAATAAATAATAAAATGTTACCAATTTTTTCAAAATTAAAAAATGGAGATATTGTAGAAATAATCAATAAAAAAGATGCGCATCCTTCTGGTAAATGGTTAGAATATGTAAAAACAACTGTTGCAAAAAAACACATAAGATCCTATTTAGAAAAAAATAGTCTCCTGGCAAGACTTAAATCCTTTGGTCGTAATTAGACGACCATTAAATACTAAAGTTCGAGATATTGTACAAATTAGTATCGTCTTCTTTGATTTCTTCTTTTGTTCTGTCATCAACTGGCGTATCAATTAAATTATCTGTTCGGTCAGAAAGTGTTTTATTTATTTCATTTGTATCTGTATTATTTTTTGCAATATGATTTTCGAGCATTCCTGCGTGCGCAGGCACGTCGGCTGGTTTTTTTTCAATTTCTCCCTTATGAATTAAATCTAAAATTGTCCGCAAATCTTCTGTGGAGAAAAAGTCAATTTTAATTTGTCCGCCCAATTCTTTTCTATCTATGTGTACTCGAGTTCCTAATTTATCTTGAAATTCTTCTTCTAATTCCAAAATTTCTGGATCAGGCATAAATTCTTTCTTGCGTACACGATCATAAGCTATTTTGCGTGCCAATCTTTCAGCTTCGCGCACAGTTATTTTCTTATATACAATTTCTTTAAATAAAACCAATTGTTCTTCCGGATGGTCAGCAAGCATTAGAATAGGTCGAGTGTGCCCTTCAGTAATTTGTCCCAAAGATAAAGCATTTAAAATTTCTGGTGAAAGACCCAAAATACGCAAAGAATTGGAAACATATTCCCTACTTCTACCCATTTTTTTTGCAATTTCATTGTGAGTAAATTTAAATTCATTTGCTAATCTGAAAAAAGCACGAGCTCTATCAACCACATTCAAATCTTCTCTTTGTAAATTTTCAATAATTGCAAGCTCTAGCTTCATTATGGCTGTATCTCCAGTGCGAATGATAACAGGCACTTGCGAAACTTGGGCTAATTTTGCCGCACGCAATCTACGCTCACCTGCGATTAATTCGTATTCAGTTACAAGTCCACCACCTCCTTCTTTTTCTACCTCAATTCGTGAAACTGTAAGTGGCTGAAGGACGCCATATTGTTTTATTGAGTCAGCTAAATCTTGCAAGCGTGCCTCATCAAAATCTCGCCTTGGTTGATAAGGATTAGGTTTTATTTTATCAGTGTCAATCCAGAAAATTGAATTGGAATAAATGTTGGACATAAAATTATTTTAGCATATTTAAAAAAAATAAAAAATCACATTTAAAATAAATATGTTTATAACGAGTGCAAAATTGATTTTTTTGTGCCCAGGGAGAGAATCGAACTCTCATGATGTTGCCATCAATAGATTTTGAGTCTATCGCGTCTACCAATTCCGCCACCTGGGCATATTAGAATATTACTTTAATTTAACCTGAAAATCAATTTATCCACAAACAAAGTTGCATTATCTCATATATGAGATATACTATTAGGATGAAAAAAGGGCAAAAAAAAGAAGTTGAAAAAGAAACACAAACAGAACAACAAAAAATTGGTTATTTTATTAAAGAATTACGCGAGCACAGAGGAATGACTCAAGAACAATTCGCTAGTGCGCTCAATACTTCCCAGAGCTCTATCCCCCGAATGGAAAAAGGGGAACAAAACTTTACAACTGAATTACTTCTTAAAATTAGTAATGTATTAGACCATCAAGTAATTTGTATAAATGACTCTATTGATTTTCAAGTAAACGGTGGGAAAAAGTTAAGTGGAAGTATAAAAACAAATTTTTCAAAAAATGGTTCAGTTGGACTTCTCTGTGCTTCACTTTTAAATAGTGGAATAACCACACTCCATGGTATTGCGCGCATTGAAGAAGTTTATCGAGTAATTGAAATTTTAGAAAGTATAGGTGTCTCTATAAAATGGCTAAATCAAAACACCTTAACAATAACTCCTCCTTTAAAATTTACATTAGAAAATATAAATATTGAATCAGCTGTAAAAACACGCTCAATAGTAATGCTTATGGGACCACTTATTCATAAATTAACGTCTTTCTCTATTCCCCATCCACATGGATGCCATTTAGGTAAACGCACTATTGCAGCACATATTTATGCATTAGAAAAACTTGGAGTAAAAATAAAAACAACTGCAAAAAATTATGAAATTACTGCAAGAAAATTAAAACCTAGTGAAATTGTAATGTATGAATCCGGAGATACTGCTTGTGAAAATGTTTTAACGGCATCTGCTTTAATTGAAGGTGTAACAAAAATAAGCTTCGCCAGTGCAAACTATATGGTGCAAGAAGTATGTTTTTTCCTTGAAGCACTTGGTGTAAAAATTGAAGGTATTAGTACTGCCAATTTAACAGTTTGTGGTATTAAAGAAATAAATAAAGATATTGAATATTGGAATAGTGAAGATCCTATAGAATCTATGATGTTTATCTCCGCAGGAATTATTACTGATTCTAGACTTAAGATCACGCGAGTTCCGATAGATTTTATGTCTTTGGAAATGGAAAAATTAAAAAGAATGAATTTAAAATATAAAATTTCTAAAATATATAATTCATTTAACGGTCGCACCAGACTTGCCGACATTGAAATCTTCCCAAGTAAATTAAAAGCTCTACATGACAAATTACATTCTAATCCTTATCCAGGAATAAATATCGACAATTTGCCATTCTTTGTACCAATAGCAATACGAGCAAAAGGACAAACAATGATTCATGACTGGGTTTATGAGAATCGCGCAATATATCTCACCGAATTAAATCGACTAGGAGCAGATATAACTCTGGCAGATCCACATCGTCTCTATATTGTCGGTGGAACACCACTTAAAGCAGCACAAGTTGTCTGTCCTCCGGCTTTACGTCCATCAATGGTTATTCTTATCTCAATGCTTGGAGCACATGGTACTTCTATACTACGAAATGTATACATGATAAACCGTGGCTATGAAGAAATTGCCGAAAGACTTAATTCTATTGGAGCAGATATAAAAATAATTAAAAGTAATTAATGTCTAAAATAAAAGTTATTATAATTCTTGGTCAGACAGCTACCGGTAAAAGTAATTTAGCTGTTAAAATAGCTAAAAAAATAAATGGCGAAATAATTTCAGCTGATTCACGACAAGTCTATAAAGGTCTTGATATTGGAACTGGAAAAATTACAAAAAAAGAGATGCAGGGTGTGCCTCATTATTTAATTAATGTAGTAAATCCAAAAAATAAATTCACAGTTGTGGAATATCAAAAAAAAGCAATCTACGCTATAGCTGAGATTATAAAAAAAGGGAAAATCCCAATAATTTGTGGTGGCACAGGATTTTATATTGATGCAATAACCAAAGGAACTATTTTCCCAGAAGTAATGCCAAATAAAGAACTTAGAAAAAGTTTAGACAAAAAAACAGAAATAGAACTTTTTAATATATTAAAAAAACTAGATAAAGTAAGAGCCAAAAATATCAAAAACAAAAATGAGTTAAAAAATAAAGTTAGATTAATAAGAGCAATAGAAATAGCAAAAGCTTTAGGCAAGGTTCCAAAAATTAGAGAGGAAAAACCTATATATAAATTTGTAAAAATTGGCTTATATTTACCACCAGATAAATTAAAAAAGAAAGTGGAACAAAGAGTTAAAAAAATGTTTAAGACAGGACTAATTAAAGAGATTAAAAAGTTAAAAAAATCAGGCATATCAGAAAAACGTTTGAAAGAATTCGGTTTTGAATATTATAAACCAACACCAGAAAAAGTAGTAAAAGAAACTTTAAAATACGCCAAACGCCAAATGACTTGGTTTAAACGCGACCCTGAAATAAAATGGTTTGATGCGTCTAAAAGAAATGATATACTAAATGAACTATGAAAACATTAATACATTTTGTTGTTTCGGCTATAGCAATATTAATAACAGCTTATATTCTCCCCGGAGTGCATATAAGTGGTTTATTCTCAGCTTTCGTTTTGGCTGTAGTTTTAGGAGTAATAAATATATTTTTGCGTCCAATATTAGTATTCCTAACTCTTCCTATCACCATAATAACTCTTGGAGTTTGGGTATTGTTCATTAATGCTCTTCTTATTCTTCTTGCAAGTTATATCGTGCCTGGTTTTGTTGTAAATAGTTTTTGGTCCGCATTTCTATTTGGTATAGTATTAGCTATTGTAAATTGGATTTTGGAAATTTTCGAAAAAGAATAAAATTTTCGTAAAAGATATCATTATTTAACAAACGGATTAAAGTTTGTATTTGTGTCGTAATAATCCTCTCCTTCTTTTATTTTCAAAAACCTTACTATCTTATAAGTTATCGGTGTAAATAATATTTCAATAGTAGTCTTGAAAATATAATTTGAAATTATTAAAGTTATAAGTAAAGAATTTGGTAAAATACCAGAAAAAGCTATTAAAATAAAAAGGACACTGTCTATTAATTCTCCAACTAAAGTTGACCCTATGGTTCGAGTCCAGAGCATTTTTCCTTTTGTCCATATTTTCATCTTAGCTAAAACAAAAGAGTTTAAAAAAGAACCAGAAAAATAAGCAACTAAACTCGCAATAACAATTCTCGGAGTGAGTCCCAAAATAGCATCATAAGCAGACTGATTATCCCAACCAGAAGCTGCAGGAAGCTTGCCTACAATAATAAAAACAAGAGACATTAGTAAAGCCATAAAAAATCCAAGCCAGATTACACTTCTGGACTTTTTATAACCATAAACTTCAGTTAAAATATCTCCAAAAATATAAGAAAGTGGAAAAAGTAAAGTTCCTCCATCAAAAGTAAAATAAATAAAATCCACAATCTTAGTAGACGCCACATTAGAAATCAATAAAACTGAAACAAAGAAAACACTAATTGTACTTAAATATTTATAACTTTTTTGCATTGCGGACTGTAAAGCTTTGAAGTGGAACACTATCGAGGAAATGATTATTAAGTGGAATAGTGTTTTTCGGGGCTTTAATTTACTTGGTTAATTTAATAAATAAGATTTATTTTAGCATAATCAAAACACTTTTAGTACTTGCAAAATATTACCTATTGGATTGTGGAACAAAAAAACGATGTGTGCCCTATACCTGGAATAAAAAACAAAGCTGGTATTTTAATCATGAAGTTTGGCGTATATATCTGACCAAAAAAGACTATAATCTGCTGAAGTACTAATTTCAACCAACTTTCCAGTTGGGATTGAAACAAATTCACCCTTAGAATTCATTATCATTTTTTCGGCAGAAAATTTAACAGTGGGCAGAAATAGCGAACTTAATGTTAAAGAATCATGCATGCGTGAATCAGAATAAAACGCGGTAAAAAAACGATCCATATTTGTACGCACAAGTGAATAAAAAAAATCGTTCCTTGCTGTAAAGTGTGAATATAATTTATGCGAATTTTTAACTGATAATTCTATCGCAAAAGTATGGTCACTTAAAACCCAACGATTTCTCTCTTCGTTTTCAAAAATAGCACGTGCGGATTCAATGTCCAATCCTATATTATGTTCAATTGCACCTTCTCTATGATAATGAATTGCGCCCCCCATAATAGTCGTATTTATTGATTTCCAAAGTTTCGGAAATGAATCGTGTAAATATCGTAGATTTGACAAACCCCCAATAGAAAGATAATGCCCTTTACTTATCGCAAGTTCAGTCAGAACAGTTTTAATTGTGTTCCCCTTGAATATCGAATTTACCTCTTCACTACCTTGGATAAGATCATCAAGAAGAAAAAGATTAGAATTTCCAAGATCGTGACCAGAAAATACCAAAATATCATAACCACCTCTGACCAGCCATTGCTTCAAGAGTAAAGCCCTATGATTAGTATGATATTCATCACTTGTGATAATCGCTCGAATATCAAGTTCTGGACTGTGAAGGGCGTAAATAAGCGCAATAGCGTCATCCGGATCACCGCCAAAATCTGTGTCTATAACAATGGGTATCTTTTTTTGTTTCAATCTGATCGACATAAGTTAGTTTTTCTTATTGTTCTCGTTTAGTCCGTGGCCGGATTAATTGGACGCCAATTGCTTGCGATCTCCCAGCTGCGTTGGGAAGAAAGGGAAGAAAGGTGGGAAGAAAGGAAGAAAGAAGAAAGGTGTCAGGAACCTTTGTTTGGCCTTCCCCTGTTTCTATCTGTAATTTCTAAACCAAATTTTTTCAAAATTCTTTCAGTCCAACTTTCATTACCATACGGCTTTCCCCTATTTACAGAATTTCTAATAACTACAAGATTTTCCTTATCTTCAACTTTGTTTACCAATTTCTCATAATCATCTGGCCAACCAATACTTTCCGTAGCTAATAATTTTTTCTGAAAAGATGTGCCATATAGACGTTTATAATAACTTGACCATTTCCAATCCTTTAATGATTTGACCAGTTTTGCTCGAAGTGGATTTCTTTCTACATATGCCAATAAAGTCCACAAATGGGAATCTGATTCTACTATAAATGATTTATATCTTCCCTGATATAGATGTCCGTAGCCTATTGTTTTTGTAAAAGCATGCCACCTTTGTGTATGAGTAAGTGTGAGCCAATGCATAAATTTCTGTATTTCGCCTTCATATTTTGGATATAAAACCAAATGAAAATGATTTGGCATTAGAGTATAAGCAACCAATCTCATTTTATATTTATCTATTGCATCAAAAAGTATATTTTCAAAATCCTGGTATTCTTTATCTGAATAAAAAATTTTCACTCGTGCATTTGCTCGATTTAATACATGATATACATATCCCCCGACATCAGTTCTTTGCGGTCTTCCCATACAATTATGATAACAGGTCTATTTTAAAAAAGAAAGGTTCCTGACACCTTTTACCCACCTTTTACCTCAAAATAAGGGTTTAAAAAATGCGGGCGATGAGGGAATCGAACCCCCGACATCGGTTTTGGAGACCGAAGTTATGCCACTTAACTAATCGCCCTTATTTACCTAGTTTTCTATCTTAACTAAAGCCCACTCAAACAACATATACTAAAAAACAACCCTATAGTCGCTTTAAGTGTAACATAAATAAGCAAAAAATCTATTTGAAATCTATTTCTTGATTTCTTTATGCTTTACTTGCTTTCGACACCATTTGCAGAACTTTTTAAGCTCTATCTTTTTTGTGACGAGTTTTTTATTTTTACTGGACCAGTAATTTATATGCTTACAAGTATTACAAGCAAGCTTTATAAGTCTATCTTGTGACATATGTATAGATTAGTATAAAAACCTAAAAAATGCAAGCTAAACAACGATTCTAGGCAATAAGGAACTAATGTGTGTGGTGATTTCGTAATTTATGGTGCCGATTTTTTCCGCTATTTCTTCTGCAGTAATTTCTTTTTTACCCTGAAATCCTATTATTACAACCTCATCTTCAATTTTAACTTGAGCTAAATTACTTACATCTACCACAAACATATTCATCATTATTCTTCCTAAAATTTTACATCTAGAGCCACGAATCAACACTTCTCCTTTATTTGAAAATCTTCTATCTAACCCATCTGCATAACCTTGTGGAATAATTGCAATCCTTGTTTCTTTCTTTGTTTTATAAGTTAATCCATAGCCGACAGTATTTCCTTTAGGTAGAATTTTTATTTGAGCAATTTTTGTTTTCCAAGAAAGTATAGGTTTGAGTTTAATTTTATTTTTATATAATTTTTTTATTTCTTCCGAAGGCCACATTCCGTATACCCCTATACCAAGACGGACAATTGAATGAATACCTTTTCCTTTTTCATAAACCAAAAGCCCAGAAGTTGCCGAAATGTGTGTTTGTAAATTTTTAAAATTAAATTCTTTTGCTAAATCTAAAGCTTTTTCATATTCATTAATTTGTTTTTGTGCGTGAGTAAAATTTGAAGTATCTTCAATATTTGCAAAATGCGCATAAATACCAGTTAATTTTATATATTTACATTTTTTTATTTCTTTAAAAACCTTAGGAAGATTCTTTAATAAAAAGCCTTCTCGTCCCAAATATGCATCTATTGGTAAATGTATTTCTTGTTTTGTTTTTAATTTTTTTGCTTTTTCATTTAATTTTTTTAATTGTTCAATAGAAAAAATAGTTAGTGTGCAATTCAGTTTTATTGCTCGTGATAAATCTGATATTTGCACGTATCCAAAAACGAAAGCTTTTTTATTGTTTATTTTGCGTAATAATTCTAATTCTTCCACACTATCAACTTGAAAATAATCCACATATAATTGAAGAATTTTTACTATTTCATTTTGCCCATGACCATAAGCATTTCCTTTTATAACAATAGAAAATTTTGTATCCTTTTTTGCTAAAATTTTAAAAACTTTAATATTATGAACTGAGTTTTGTTTTGATAATTCAATATAAGAAAGTGGCAATGTGTTCATATTAATAGCCACTGTTTTTAATAATTCTTTCTAATAATTCAAGCGGAAAGATTTGTGGATTTTCTCTTAATGCTTGATGATATAAAACAGTTGATGGAGTAAGAGCGGGTAAAGTATTAACTTCAATGATGATAAGTGCCCCAGTTGTCACATTCATAAAAGCATCTATGCGTGCATAGTCACGAATTCCAATCTTAGTAGCTAATTTTTGAGCTAATTCTCGAGTTTTGAGTATTGTTTTCATTTTCATTATTTCAGGTGGTGGAGGAGTAATGTTTATACCAGTACCACCTTGAAATTTTTCTTCAACCGAAAGTACATCACCCTCAGCAACAGTTAAGCTTGGATTAAGAGCATATAATTTTCTACCTGCCTGCGCAGGCAGGTTTATTTCTAAAATTCCAATAGTAATTTCTATATAACCATCTTTTCTTGTGTATTTTAACTTATTTCCTTTAAAATGAATAAAGTCTGTTCTTACAAATTTCTCAAAAAGAATTTCTTTAACTACACTTGTTGGCATTTCAATTATATTTTCTTGATTGGACAAAACTCCTTTTTTTATAAAATTTTCTTTTTTAATTAAATGTTCAAGATAATTTTTCAAATCAACTTCTTTATATAAATGTGCAACACCAGTAGAACATCCATCATCTTTGGGTTTTACAATAATTGTTTTACTATTAAGCTCAGACTGAAGTTTCTCCCAAAGTTCTTTTTTATTCATATTTATATCTTTCAAAGATATAACTTTTTGTGGGGCAGTATTTATTCCATCAATATTCATATTTCTAATAAATTCTCCAGTAGAAAATTTATCCATACAAAGACGAGATGTTTTCTCATCTGATCCATTAAATTTTACTTTATTTTCTGATAGAATTTTCTGAAAATTACCATTTTCTCCATCTCCACCATGAAGACAAAGAAAAACAAATTTTGATTTCTTAATAAAATTATTAAACGAAATCTTTTTAGGTATAAAAAATGGTTCACTTGCCTCATCTTCATTTAATAAAAGTTTAGTTTTTATTTTATCTACTATTTTCTTTGTATTTTTCTGATTTATTTTAATATTCTTAGCATTAAAGATTATCTCCTCTACAGTATGATTTAAAATTAAAGCATAAGGTAATATCCATACATTATTTTCAAAATCTAACAAATATGGCTTCGGTTTATAAATATTAGACTTTCGTAATTTGAGCCATACATTGGTCCCACTCATAAGAGAAACTTGTCTTTCTGATGTTTTACCTCCGAAAATAACAGAAACAAGTTTCTTGTTTTTTATTTTCTTTTTTGGAAGTTCTTTAAAATTAATTCCCTGTCTTTTGCATGAATTTTTGACAACATAATTTAATAAATCACTATGACTCATGCCGAGCCTTGAAGCTTGTTGAAAGAGGAAACTATTTTGTTCCATACCTGATACTGTATTAAAATCAGAAAACCAAATTTTACCATCAGGGAAAACCCAACCATCAAAACGAGCGAAATCATTCATTTTAAAAAGAGAAAAAAGTTCTTTAGTTTGATTTTGTATTTTTTCTATTATTTCATTTTCAAATCTTGCAGGGCAATGATATTTTACCTGATTTGTTGGTAAATACTTTTTACGAAAATCAAAAATCCTACCTTCGTGATAAGCCATTTCAATTTCAGAAGGTATCATAGCAACAGGTATGCCTAATTTATTTTGTAAAATTGTAATAGTAAATTCTTTCCCCTCTGCAAAAGGTTCGATCACTACTCTAGTATCTATTCTTTTAGAGAAAATAATATTTACTTTCTCTATTGCTTCCTCTTCTGTATTTACGGAGAAGACTCCAATACTTGATCCACTAATAGCTGGTTTTACTATGGCACGCTTTATTTTATTTTTTTTAAAAAATTCTCTAATTACTTTTTTATTATCTTTTGAATAAATTTTCAATAAAGCTGAAGGTAAGGTAAAAAAGCCTTTTTCTTTAAGAGTTTTATTAGCATTATATTTATCGAAAGCAAGCTTGCAAGATTTTGAAGAAGAACCAACAAAAGGAATATTATGTTTTTCAAGAAAAGTCTGAATTTCTCCATCTTCACCAAAAGCACCATGCATAGACAGAAAAACTATGTCTGTAGATTTTAGAAGTTTTATTAAAGATCGTTCACTCAATGGTGAAGAATCCTGTGCTAGTTTAAAATCGAAATCTGATGGATTGTTAGAATATAATTCTGCACAAGAAATTTTGTAAGCTCTTTTCTTTTGATCAAAATAAATTGGAAGAATTTCAATATTGTCACCAGAAAGATGATCGAGAACAGACCTTGCAGAATTTAAAGATATTCCTCTTTCAAGTGATGGCCCGCCAGTAAGAAGTGCAATTTTCATATTTTTTTGCAGAAAATGATTTTTAACATACCCTTATATTATAAGAGTAGAAACAAAAAGTCAAAGAAACTGTGGATAACTCCACTTTTTAGTTTTAACAATTTTACACTAAATTTGTTGAGTATATTTTATTCTGTATTTCTTTCATTTTCATCTTCTAAATTTTTAGCAGCAATTTCTATCCCACTTTTCACTTCAGAATAATCTTGTAATTCTTCTATAGATTTTACACCCATATATGACAAAAGTTCAAAGCTTGGTTTATACATATATCGTCTATTATCTTTTACATCTACTGTCTTTTCTATAAGCCCACGAACAGAAAGTGCACGCAAAGTGAAACTCGAATTTACTCCTCTTATATAATCAATCTCTGCTCTAGTTGCACCATTTTTATAAAGAACAATAGAGAGTGTCTCAAGCGATGCTTTTGAGAGATCTCTATTCAATTCTTCTTTTTGTAAATTCTCAATTAATTCACTTAATTCTGGTGCAGTACCAAGAGTAATTTCATTATTATTTTCTATTAATACTATTCCTCTATTTGCGAGACTATTTTTTAAAACTGAAAGTGCTTCTATTATTTCATCTTTGGAGACCCTTAAAATATCTTCTAATTTCTTTAAAGAAACTGGCTCACCTTTAAAAAATAATATCGCTTCAATTTTTTTCTCTATTTCCATAATTTACTTTTTAACTTTATAAATTTTCTACTATTTCTTCATTTTTATTTATAATAATATTACCAGAATTATTTTCTTGAATTGCATCGATTATTCCCTGCCTAACAAGCTCTAGCATAGCAAGAAATCCTACAATTACAACAACTCGCTCCTCACGGTTTACTGGCTTACCATTAAAATCATTAAAATTCATCTTAAGTGAATTTTTTATTCTCTCTGTCAACTTTTCTATCATTTCTTCAATACTTACAACAGTTCTAACTTCCACTTCTGGTAAAAATATTTTCTTTGGCATTGCCCCCAATACATTACGAACAAAAGTCATCATAGACTCTTTGGTGATTTGTTCGTCTGGTAAAAATACTAATAGAGTGTTTTTCCTTTCTAATGGTGCAAAAATTATTTTATTGCCAAAATTACTTTTTATATTATTTCCTAATTTTGTAAAAAGTTCATAAAGTCGTAATCTTTCTTCTAGATTTTTTATATCTCCTTCTTCTTCAGACGAAAGATCTAAATTGGGTAAAAGTGATTTCGATTTAATTAAAAGAAGAGTAGACGCTATTAAAATAAAATTTGAAATTTCTCCTGGATGCAATTTGCCCAATTTATTTATATAACTTAAATAATCTTCAGTCACTTGTGCAAGCGACACATCGTTTATAAAAAGTTTCCGCTTTTCTATTAAGCTTAAAAGTAAACCAAAAGGTCCCTCAAAACCAACTGTTTTTATTTTAAAAGTGTTTATTACCATTTTTTTTATTTATATTCTTCAATAAACTTAAAAAGAAGTCGAACAGGAGAACCAAGAGCGCCCGTCCCTAGATTTTCACCAGCCATAGCTGTCATTCGTGGAGCCATATCTATGTGTGCCCATTTTAGAGTTTTTCCATTTTTGTCTTTTATAAATTGTTGCAAAAAGATTGCTCCATAAATTGCTCCACCATAGCGAGAATCTTTATTATGAATATTTGTAAAGTCACCAAGAGTTCCCTTTATTTCGTTTTCATATTCTTCCCACAAAGGTAGCCGCCAAACATAATCTCCTGTCTTTTCTCCAACCTCTTCAAGATTTTTTGCTAACTTATCATCTTCCGTAAAAATTGCTGAAGCTCGCTCTCCTAATGCCACCATAGCAGCACCAGTTAAAGTAGCAATATCTATCACAACTTCAGGATTATATTTCTGAGAATAAGTTAATGCATCAGCTAAAATTACTCGTCCTTCCGCATCAGTATTTAAAATCTCAATAGTTTTATCTGACATTGAACGAACAACATCTCCGGGTCTACAACTTTTTCCAGAAACCATATTTTCAACAGAAGGGATAAGTCCAATTACATTCTTTTTTATTTTCATTTTAGAGACCAATGCTAATGTATGTATGACTGCTGCACCTCCTGACATATCCATATTCATTCCAAGAAGTGAAGAAGAGGGCTTTAAATTCATTCCACCCGAATCAAAAGTTACACCTTTCCCGACGAGAACAATTGGTTTCTCATTTTTTTTACCTCCATGATATTCCATAATAATAAATTTAGATTCTTCATCTGATCCTCGCCCAATAGAAAGTATCGCATGCATCTTTAGACGCTTCATTTCTTTTTCGCCAAGTATTGTTACTTTCATTGGAAAATTTTTAACTGCTTCCAATGCTTTCTGTGCTAAAATTTTTGGAGTCATGTCTACACCCGGAGTATTCGACAATGTTCTAGTTTTATTTACTTCCTGCGCAATATCATTTCCCTTTAAAATTGCTTTCTCTATTTCTTTATCTGTTCCAGAAATAATAATTTCTTTTATCAAAGAAAAGCCTTCTTTGGGTGGTGTTTTATAAACATTAAATTCATAATTTGCAAAATCAAGCTGAGAACCTATCATTTCACCTAGCTCTATATCTGTTAAATTTATATTTTTAAACTTTAAATCTTTAAAATTAAAAGCCAGCTTTTCTATTTTGGCGCCTTTTACCATCATTACCATTTTACGCACAAGTAAAAAGAGTTTCCTTAAATTCATTTTCTCCGCATCGTCACATTTTAAATATAGAGTTTTTATTCCATTTTCTTTTATAATCTCATCTTTATTTTCTCCGTTAATAGAAACAAAAAGTGTGTCTTTTGCTACTCCTTTCATATTATTTTTAAAAGTTATTTTCATGAAAACATTGTACACTAAAATATGTTATTATCAAACAATGCAAACAAAAAATAAAACTCTTATAGGTGCATTAGCAGTTATAATAGCCGCTATGCTTTGGAGCTTGGATGGAATTTTTCTTCGTCCACATCTAGCATCTGTATCTCCTACTTTTGTTGTATTTTTAGAACACAGTTTGGGGTTCATTATCCTTTTGCCATTTTTGTTTATTTACAAATCTGAAATAAAAGATATTACAAAAAAACAATGGGGAACGATCTTTTGGGTGGCTTTATTCGGAGGAGCGCTCGGCACTGTCTTTTTTACTAAAGCATTATTTTTAACCGGCTTCGTTGATGTTTCAGTAGTTATACTTCTACAAAAATTCCAACCAATTTTCGCTATTTTATTATCAGCAATCATTTTAAGAGAGCGTTTCCCTGCTAAATTTTATATTTATGCTACCTTGGCATTAATAAGTGGATATTTTGTAACATTCAAAGATCCTAGTTCAATAAATTTTGGTAACGCTACAACTATGATGGCCATCTTCTCACTACTTGCTGCTTTTTCTTGGGGGTCATCTACAACTTTCGGAAAATATTCTTTAAAAAATATAAATTATGGACTCCTAACTGCTCTACGATTCGGTTTTACTATAATTATTTTATTAATTCCAGCTATAAAATATTTCTCAACATTACCATCAATAGAATCTAGTGTATGGAAAACTCTAGTAATTATCGTTTTTACTTCTGGAGCTGTCGCAATGTATCTTTATTATTATGGTTTAAAGAAAATCCCTGCTTCTCTCGCAACACTGTGCGAACTAGCTTGGCCATTTTCTGCTGTTGTTTTTGATTATTTCTTCAATCATAGTGTGTTGTCACCAACCCAAATTATCGGTGCAATTATTTTAATTATTGCAGTTAGCTTAGCTACTCGTTTAAATAAAACAAATGTTATTAGTGGGATAGTCTTAGCAGGAAATAATAATGGCGAAAAAGTAGGTGCCAGAACAGCAAATTTAGATATTAATTTAGCGAAAAATCTTTCTAAAGGACTTTACTCATGTAAAGTTGATTTAGATGGAATATTTTATAGAGGACTCTTGTATTACGGAATTAATTCACTAACAAATAAAGATTGTCTAGAAGTCCATATTCTTGAATTTAATGGAGATCTTTACAATAAACAAATTACAGTTAATACAGAAAGATATCTGCGTTTTCCTAAAAAATTTAAAAGTGTGGAAAAATTAAGTGAACAAATAAAAAAAGATTTATCCCAGTCTTTTAACGAGTAAATATTTTTTAAGTTTAATCTCTAAAATCCTTCATCATTTAACCTTTCATCAATTCTATTCATATCTCTTGGGAACATAGAAGCTTCACGTATATTTTTAAGTCCTAAAAGTTGCATAGTGATGCGTTCAGCTCCAAAAGAAAATCCTCCTTCAGGTGCAACTCCATATTTAAAAGCTTCGAGAAACATTTTTATTTTATTCGGATCCATACCCCAGATTTTCACATGTTCCATGAGTTGATTATAGTCATTTATTCTTCGTCCACCTGAAAGCCACTCTACTCCACGACAAAGAAGATCCATTCCTTCATTATATTCTGGCTCAGCAGGATTGGGATAAACATAAAATGGTTTCTTGCGAGTCGGATACCCAAAAATAAAAATAAAATCAGAACCAGTTTCTTCTTTAATTATTTCACAAATATCTCTCTCATCTTGTGGATTTGTATCTTTTTCTCCACGAACATCACGACCATATTTTTCAAAAATTTTCTGTTGAACTTCTCTCAAAGAAAATGTGGGTGTTTTTTCTAACATCTTTGGAAGTGTCACATTTAGCAACTTTAAATGTTCTCTATTTTTTATCTCTACTTGTTTCAAAATAAATCTAAAAGTTTCTTCCGCCATATCGCGCACATCAGTCCATGATTCTATAAAACCCATCTCTGCGTCTAGGCAAACAACTTCTGTTAAATGTCTAGTAGTTGATGAAGGTTCAGCTCGAAAAACTTTATTGACAGAAAAACATCTTTCAAAAGCAGACATCACAATTTGTTTATAGAGTTGAGGAGATTGAGAAAGATAAGCTTTCTTTCCAAAATAATCTACCTGAAAAACTTCTGCACCACCCTCAGCAGATGCCGGAGTTATAGATGGTGCTTGAAATTCAAAAAACATATTTTTCTTCATAAATTCTCTAAAAGAATCAATAACAGTTTCCTGTATTTTAAAAATTGCCTGAACTCTTGGTTGTCGTAAAACCAAAGCTCTATTGTCTAACTCTGTAGTAAGTTCTAAATTATATCCATCCATAGACATATCAAATGGTAAAACCACAGCTGGAGACAAAACTTCAATATCTATTACTTCAAGCTCTACATCACCATTTAAAACTTCTATCTTAATATTTTTTTCTGGACGTTTGTTAACAATGCCTGTAATTTTTAAAACCCATTCTTGTCTTATCTCTTTTGCTTTTTCTATCACTTCTGTTCTACTAGGTAAAGCAACACATTGCACACGACCAGTCATATCACGCATATCAAAAAACACCATTTTCCCCTGATCGCGACGCACATCAACCCATCCAGCAATAATTACTTCTTTGCCAATATTTTTTTTTAAATCTCTTATATAAATTCTATTTTTCATGATAAAAATATTTTAACATAAATTAAAAAGCCAGCAACATTCTTTCTTTTCTTTAATAAACATTCACACCGATTTTCTCTCGTACTTCTTGCATTTTTAGAGATGCAACTTTTTTAGCTTTTTCACCACCAGCTTTTAGAATCTCTAAGGCTTTCGGAATATCTTTAGCAAATTCTTTTCTTTTTTCTCTAAGTGGTGCAATAAATTTTTCTAAATCCTCTATTAATAACTCTTTTAATTCTTTATACTTACCTTTTTTTTCTTCATAAATTTTCTTCAACTCCGATTCTAAACGAACAAGCTTATGTATTGCATACACATTCTTTGGTATATCATCACCTGAATCAGTTACAATACTCATTACACATTTTTTAATTTCTTCATATTCGGCAAAAAGTGGAATAGTATTATTGTAACTTTTTGACATCTTCCTTCCATCAGTCCCAGGAACAATTGCCACATCTTTTAAAATCATATGCTCTGGTAATTTAAAAGTCTCTCCATATGTATTGTTAAATTTCTCTGCAATATCCCGAGCTATTTCTACATGTTGTTTCTGGTCAGCTCCGACAGGCACAATGTCCGTATCATAAAGCAAGATATCTGCCGCCATTAAAACAGGATAATTAAAAGTACCAACATCAATTTCTTTATTTTTTGCTTCTGCGTCTTTGAAAGCATGAGCACGCATTAAATATGGCATTGTAATAATCGTATCGAAAATCCAACAAAGTTCAGCATGTTCTATCACATCACTTTGTTTAGCAAATGTCACTTTTTCTGGATCAAGACCAATAGCTAAATAATCAAGTAAAACATTCTTTATATTTTCACTCATTTCTTTAGGATTTCGTAAAGAATGTAAAGCATGATAATCAACTATAAAAACATAACCATTATAGTCATTTTGTAAAGTAACAAATTGCTTCATGGCCCCAAAATAGTTACCAATATGGGGTTTTCCTGAAGGCTGAACACCTGAAAAAAATACCTTTTTAGACATATATACATATTATCATACTTCATAAATAGAGCACAGGTATTTCTCCACATTTTAATAACATATTACCCACTTTTTGATTTTGACAATTTTCCTACTATGATAGAATGACTTAATAATAAAAGATTAAAAATATGAAAAACACTAAACAAAATAGTTTAAGAATTCCACCTCAAAGCATACCTTCAGAACAAGCCGTGCTCGGTTCTATAATGCTTCGCAAGGACGCAATGCACGAAGTTGAAGATATGGTATCACCAGACTCTTTTTATGTTGAAAAACACAAAAAAATTTTCCAAGCAATGCTTGATTTGTCAGCAAAAAATGAACCGATAGACATGCTTTCACTTTCAACTAAACTAGGTGAACAAAAACTTCTAGAAGCAACTGGTGGTAATCAATACTTAGCAGAAATAGTAAATGTTGTTCCTTCAAGCACGAATGTAAAACATTACGCTGATATCGTACAGAAAAAATATGTTTTAAGAAGTTTAATAGAAGCGGCAGACTATGTATCTGAGCTCGCTTTTGAAGAAGGTGATGACCATATGGATGACATCTTAGACATGGCAGAAAAGAAAATTTTCAGCGTGGTTTCATCTCCAAAAAATCAAAAATTTGTAAATTTAAAAGATGCACTACCTGAAGCTTATGAAAGACTAGAGAAATTACACGAAAATAAAGGAATGTTACGCGGACTTCCAACTGGTTTTAAAGACTTAGACACAATGCTATCCGGTTTACAAAAATCTGATTTAATTATTATTGCAGCAAGACCAAGTATGGGTAAGACCACGCTCGCGCTAGACATCGCGCGCATGTCCGGAGTACTGCATGAAAAATCTGTAGTTATATTTTCTCTCGAAATGTCTTCCCAACAATTAGTAGATAGAATGCTTTCAGCCGAGAGTAGAGTAAATGCTTGGAACTTGCGCACGGGTCGCTTATCTTCAGACAGAGAATTCTCTCAACTTCGTGATTCATTAGACAAATTAGCAAAAGCTCAAATTTATATTGATGATCAACCAGGAAATTCAATAGTTAGAATGAAAGCCCTCTCTCGTAGATTAAAAGCTGAAAAAGGACTTGACCTTATTATCGTAGATTATTTACAGTTGATGACTACTTCTAAAAATTATGACTCAATGGTAAATCAAGTAACAGAAATTAGTAGATCCTTAAAAAGTTTAGCAAAAGAATTAGATGTACCAGTTTTAGCGCTCTCTCAGCTTTCTCGTGCAGTAGAATCTCGTGGTGGTAAACCTCGTCTATCTGACCTGCGCGACTCTGGTTCTATTGAACAAGATGCTGATGTTGTTATGTTTATTCATAGAGAAGATAAAGGAAAAGATGAATCTGAAAAAACAAATATCGCTGAAATTTTAATTGAGAAACATAGAAATGGTCCTACTGGAAAAATTGAACTTTATTTTGATGAGAAAACTACTACATTCCTAAATCTTGAAAAGAGCAATATTAGTGAATTCGCAACACCTAAAGTGGGTGGAGAATTAGACGAATTTTAATGTGTTAAAATTAGGAAATGGATATTATAGAAAAATTAACAGAAGTTTTTAAAGAATTTCCTGGTATTGGTGAAAGACAAGCAAAACGCTTCGTTTATTTTCTAATGTTTAAAAATGGAGAATATTCAAATAATTTAACAAAATTAATTCTAGAACTCAAAAAAGAAGTTTTTCAATGTAAAGAATGTTTTAAGTTCTTTCTCTCTAATAAGACAAAAGAAAAAAAATGCGAAATTTGTAGTAATGTAAATACTGATTCTAATTTTCTTATGATAGTAGAGAAAGATTCTGACTTAGAATCTATTAATAAAAGTAGAATCTATCATGGTAAATATTTTATCTTAGGTGGACTGGTCCCCATAGTAGAAAAAAATACAAAAAGTCGAGTTCGGATTGAAGAATTAAAACAAAAGATATCTTCCGGTAAAAATTTAAAAGAAATAATCTTAGCCTTTTCCATAAGTCCACAAGGTGACCATACAGATTCATATGTACGAGAACAAATCAAAGATATAACAGAAAAACAAAATATAAAAATTTCTTCTTTGGGTAAAGGTCTCTCAACAGGCACCGAGCTCGAATATTCTGATAACGACACTCTCAAAAATGCGTTAAAAAATCGGCAGTAAAATTTTAAACCGCAGCTTAGTACGAATAACCCGTAGACTGCTTAAAATTCTAGAAAAAGAAGATCATAAAAAAGCATATGAAGAGGTTGAATTGATTACAAACTATCTTATATATTTATTTAAAAAATCTGGAACTGAACTCAAATTGAAAAAAATAAAATAAAAAAATCACCATAAGGGTGATTTTTTTATTGTTTATTTAATTGAAAGAATTTTTACTTTGAAAAATGGCTGACGGTGACCATTGCGCTTTAGATAACGAGATTTTTGTTTATATTTTACAACAAGGATTTTGCGAGCCCTGCCGATTTCTACGATTTCTGCATCTACTTTTGCACCCTTAATATAAGGTGTGCCTATGGTGGCATCACTAGCATCTTGAACCAATAAAACTTTATCAAAAGATATTTTATCACCCTTTTTATACTCACCTTTTATTTTTTCAATAGAAACAGAACCTCCTTCAGAGACTTTGTATTGCTTCCCTCCTGTAAATATTACTGCAAATTGCTCTTTGTTCTCTTTATTCATATATGGGCTTATATTATACGATATTTCACAAAAAGGCAAGGATTTGATACAATATGACATATGCAAACAAAAATTATAGAGAAGTATTTTTTCTTTGGGCTATTATTTGCTGTATTTGTTTTCACATTTTTTATTTTTCGTCCTTTTTGGATTGTGCTTGTTCTAGGAGCCTCTTTTTCTATAGTTCTCTATCCAATATATAAATGGCTAATTAAATTAAAATTCCCTAACTCCCTTTCTGCATTCACGACTATATCCCTTTTCGTAATAATTCTTTGTGGTCCACTTTTAGGTATTGGTAATATAATTTTTAATCAAAGTCAAAATGTCTATCATGTAGTTGTAAATAATGAAAACACAGAACCAATTTTAAATTCAATAAATAATACAGTAAATAAAATATTACCAGATAGTATAACTTTTGATGTAAAAAGTAAATTAACAGATTTTGTTTCGTATGTTTATAATAATATAGCAAATATATTTAGCACTACTGTTTCTGCTTTTTTCTCATTTATTTTAATTTTATTGATTATTTTTTATTTCCTAAAAGATGGAATACAATGGAAAAATTCTTTAATTGCATTAAGTCCTCTCCCAGACAAAGATGATGAGAAAATAATTAATCAATTAATTCTATCAGTAAAAGCTGTCATGGGTGGATATTTGTTTATTGCACTTATACAAGGAGTATTGATGGGTTTCGGATTATGGCTTTTCAACATACCAAATCCAGCACTTTGGGGTTTAGTAGCTGCAGTAACTTCTCTTCTACCAACAATAGGCACTGCTTTCATCTCAATACCAGCAATTATTTTTCTTTTTGCGACAGGAAATACTGTTTCTGCAGTTGGTCTTTTAATCTGGTCTGTGGTTGTGGTTGGATTAGTAGATAATTTCTTAACTCCAATCATTATTGGGAAAAAAATAAACATTTCCCCTCTTTTAATTTTATTTTCTGTTCTTGGTGGAATTTCATTTTTAGGACCGGTTGGAATATTAATTGGACCACTTTCAGTAAGTCTTTTGTATACCCTCATTTCAATATATAGAAATGAGTTTAGTCAAAATGCACAAAATGCAACTATATAATACGTTATCGCGAAAAAAGGAAAATTTTATACCAATAGAAGAAGGTCAAGTTGGAATGTATTCCTGTGGACCAACAGTGTACAACTACGCCCATATAGGGAATTTGCGGGCTTATGTTTTTACTGATATTTTGTGTCGTACCATTAGATATGGTGGTTTAAAATTAAAACAAATAATGAATATTACTGACATCGGGCACTTAACGAGTGATGGAGACTCGGGTGAAGACAAAATGACAAAAGCACTTTTGCGAGAAGGAAAAGAACTTACACTTGAAAATATGCGGAAAATTGCAAAATTTTATGCAGAAGAATTTAAAAAAGACCTGCAAAAATTAAATATTGAAATGCCAGACGGAATGTATTATGCAAGTGATTATATAAAAGAAGATGTAGATTTAATAAAAAGATTAGAAAAAAAAGGATATACATATAAAACTAGTGATGGAATTTATTTTGAAATTTCAAAATTCCCAGATTATTGGAATCTTTCAAAACGAAAAGAAAGTTCAAAAGAAAAAACTCAATCAAGAATAAAAGAAAATAGTGAAAAGAAAAATCAAGCTGATTTCGCACTTTGGAAATTCTCAGACAAAAACGGCTTGGGCTATGAAACAGAAATTGGTAAAGGTTTTCCTGGGTGGCACATAGAATGCTCAGCCATGAGTATGAAATTCTTAGGTGAACAATTCGACATACATACAGGAGGCATAGATCATATTCCCGTACATCATACAAATGAAATAGCCCAAACGGAATGCGCCACAGGTAAGAAACCTTCAGTTAGATTCTGGATGCACAATGAACACATAGGCATGGGAGGTATTAAAATAGCTAAATCAGGAGAAAATTTCTTAACCCTACAAACTCTTGTAGAAAAAGGAATTAATCCTATTTCTTATCGTTTTTGGCTTTTAATGGCTCATTATCGCACCAAAATGAACTTTAACTACTCAGCACTTGAAGGCGCAGAAACAGCCTTAAAACGCCTATATGGGCTCTATTTAGGGCTTATATCACAAGAAGAAGAAGTAAGTAAGACGACTGGTAAGGTAAACAAGGAATATCAACAAAAATTTAAAGAATACCTAGAAGACGATCTAGATACACCACGAGCATTATCTCTTCTTTGGGATATTTTTAGAGATGAGAATATTTCTAATCCCGACAAAAAGGCCACCATATTAGATTTTGATAAAGTGCTAGGACTCGGTTTTGAAAACTCAGAAAAAAAATCCAGAGAAGAAATAATTCCTGAAGAAATAAAAAGGCTTGTGGAAAAAAGAGAGGAATCTCGCAAAAATAAAGATTTTAAAAAATCTGACGAATTACGAAAGGAAATTAATTCACTTGGTTATGAAATTAAAGATACAGAGGAAGGACAAAAAGTAAATAAATTTTAACAAAATTCATTTGCTTTAAAATTAAAAACTGATAGCATAAAATTTATGGTAGATACAATAGTAAATACAAAAAATACAAAAGAAGCTGATGTTATAATATTGAGCACTCCTTATGAAAATAGTGTTTCTTTTATGGGTGGTACTGCAAAAGCACCTAAAAAGATATTAGAAGTTTTAAATCAAAATTTAGAACTCTTTGATGTTGAATTACACTGCGAGCCAGCAAAAACAATAAAAACTGCAGAAAAAGAAATACCTGAATTACAAAAACTTATCCCAGAAAAAGCAGTAGAAAAAATAAGTTTAGAATACCAAAAGTTATTTAATGATAAAAAATTAATAATTATGTTAGGTGGAGAACACACTGTATCTTTTGGAGCACTTGCTGCAATTTCAAAAAAAGAAAATCCAAAAGATATAACAATCTTACAAATAGATGCTCATCAAGATCTTCGTAACGACAATAGTGATTATGATAATAATTATGAAAAATTCGCACATTCATGTGTAATGCGTAGAATACACGAGCTTGGCTTCCCTATTGTACAAGTAGGAATTAGAACTTACTCAAAATATGAATACGAATACTGGCAGAAAAATAAAAAAACAATTACCGTTTTTGAATGGGGAAATAAAAAAATTCCAATAAATAAGATATTAAAATCAATTAAGACAAAAAAGGTTTATATAACAATTGATGCAGATGGATTCGATCCTGCACACATGCCAGGAACCGGCACACCAGTACAAGGTGGACTCGAATGGTATTATGGTTTGGAATTAATTGAGAAAGTAATTGACCAAAAAAAATTAGTGGGTGCAGATATTGTAGAAGTTTCTCCTCAGCATGATTCAGTATTAACAGAATTCGGTGCTGCTTTAATTTGCTATAAAATTATAGCGCATAAATTTAAGAAAAAACTTAAACTTCTTTAAAGACTTTTTTCCTATAAATACAAAATACTATTATTAGATTTACTAGTATGAAATAAATATTAAAAGAATAAATGGAGAAAATCCAATTCTTTATAATAAATAAAGCTAAAATATTATTCAAAATACCAGGTAAATAAACAGCGGATGTTTCAGTTTCTGGAAATTTCCAAGATTTTACGATAGTCGGCACAGCGGCCAAACCATCACTCAAGATGGCAAAAAGAATTGATATTCCTAAATTATGAGTAAGTATATAAAAGACTAAAGCCATTAAGGCGAGTATTCCACAAAATATATCCAAACTAGTTATTTTCCAAATAGAACTCTTCCTAAATAGAGAAACGACGATCACTATAAGTGGGCCAAATCCTGCTAAAAACACAGGTAACACAGAAAGCCCTGCTCCAGCTTTTAATTGAAAAAATACACCCAGAAATGGACCGAGCATCCAAAGAAACCAAGAAACTAAGTTCGGCCTAACCTGCCCATAGAAAATATCTTTTAAATAAAAAAAGTATCCTATTATACTGGTTAAAACTGTAATGTAAATTATATTTTCTGGGAGCATTTTTATATTCCCTCTTTTTTGAGTTCTTCTATAATGGAGCGGGATTGACGAGAAAGTTTATTTGGAAGTTTAATATTTAATTTTATTAACAAATCCCCTCTTTTATTTTTTGACATTGGAACACCCTTACCTCGCACGCGAAGAATTTCATTTATAGAAACACCTTCTGGAATTGTAACTTCAATATTTCCATCTAAAGTTTCAATAGGATATTTTATTCCAAGAAGCGCATCAGAAAGTTTCAAATTTAAATTCATAACCAAATCATTGCCTTCGCGTTTAAATACAGGATGTGATGTTATATTTATTTTTATATAAAGATCTCCAGTAGTTCCCTTAGAAATAGCTTCACCATAACCCGTCATTCGAACCATTTCTCCATCACGCACACCAGCAGGTATAACAATTGAGATTTCTTCTTCACGACGAAGTACTCCTTTGCCTTTACATTTATCACAAATTTCTTTTGGAACTTCTCCTGTACCTAAACAAACTTCACAAATCTTTGTATTTGCAATATTTCCAAAAATTGTTCTCTTCTGTTCATGAATTTTACCTTGACCATTACAATGCTTACAAATCTCCATTTTAGAACCTGCTTTTGCGCCAGAGGCATTACAAGAAAGACACTGAGATGTTTTAGTTATTAAAATTTTTCTATTTATTCCAAAAATAGCATCAGAAAAAGAAATCTGTATTTCAGTAGAAATATCTCTACCCCTTCTTACTTCTCTTCTACCTCCACCCATACCTCCTCCGAAGAAATCACTAAAAATATCATTTAAATTTCCCATATCAAAACCTGAAGCAAAATCTGCATTGCCATTTTGAAAACCACTAAAATCAAAACCCTCAAATCCACCTTGCTGTTGAGAACCATATCCTCCTCCCATATTTTCAAATTGAGATCCATATTGATCATATTTGGAACGTTTTGCATCATCCGAGAGAACTTGATAAGCTTCATTAACTTCTTTAAATTTATTTTCATTACCACCCTTTTTATCAGGATGATATTTGTGCGCCAACTTATAAAAAGCTTTTTTAATTTCCTCTTTAGAAACGCCTTTATTTACTCCTAAAATTTCATAATAGTCTTTTTGCATAAGTCTTTCTTATTAAATTCGTAATCTTTATTAGTAATTGAAAATTGATTATATCATTGGCTCAGCTTCTTGTGAAGCTTTCGTTTTTGTATTGTCTTCTTTTGTTTTTTTATCATCTCCATCTTCATTTTCTTCTGCCTTCTTATTATTTTCTCTTTCTTTTCTTCTAGCTTTTCCTTCAATTATTGCTTTTTCTTCAACACTTCGAATTATAGTAGCTTCCTCTTCAGCAATGAGTTTCGCAGCATCACCTTTTGATATTGAATATTTCCTACGAGATGCAGCTATAACCTCTTCTCTATATGAAGGATGTGTTGGTGGAAGAATTCTAAGAGTTTCTGCTGAAAATGGGTCATAAGATTCACCATCAATTGTCATTTTAATATAGAATTCTCCAACGGCAAGATTGATCATATCTTTAACATCGAAAAGTGGCGCAAATTCTGGTTTCATTTTAACTGCATCTTCACCACCAATACGAAAAGTAATAACACTACCACAATTACCAAGAACAGCTTGATGAACTTTTGGCATAATCTGACCAACATACTGATGTGCAATAGTTAAATTCAGAGCATATTTTCTAGCCTCTGATAAAATGTTTTCGAAAGTCTGCGTCACAACATTCTGAAACTCGTCAACATATAAATAAAAATCTTTTCTTTCTGCCTCGGGAATAGCGGCACGCTCCATTCCAGCCTGTTTAATCTTAGTTAAAAACATAGAACCAAGAAAAGAAGAATTCTCTTCTCCAAGGCGACCCTTTGAAAGATTAATTAAAATTATTTTCTCTTGATTCATTAATTCACTGATATCTATTTTATTTTGTTTCTGTCCGAAAATATTACGAAGCAATGGATCAGACAAAAATTGTCCAAGTTTATTTACTAATGGAATGATTGCATCAGTGTCAAATTTCTCAGACCAATCGGCAAATTCAATAGCGAAAAATCTTTTCACCATGTCGTCTGTAATATATTCCACGACTTTCTGTCTATAGTTTCTATCTGTAAGCATTGAAATCATCCCACGCATGGTGGCGTGTGGATAATCAAGAAGTGCTAAACAAGTAAAACGAAAAACGTGCTCGAGACGAGGAGTCCAGTTCGCTCCGAATTGCTTTTGAAAAACTTCAATAAGACCTTGAGTTAATTGAAACTTAAACAAAGGATCAACATTTGCAAGTGGATTGAAAGAAGCTGGAAAATCTAAATCTGTTGGATCAATAATGCAAACGTCTTCAATGCGTTCTTTTGGTATGTAATCAAGTATTGCATTTATTTCGTCTCCGTGTGGGTCAATTAAACAAATTCCGTGACCATATGTTATATCCTGACGCATAAAAAGCTCAAGCAATTTACTTTTACCAACTCCAGATTTACCAATAATATAAAGATGTCTTCTGCGATCTATGCGCTTAATACCAAAGACAAATTTCTTTTCTTCTAAAGAAGCTACATAATTCGTCCTACCAATAAAAGAAACATCTTCAGGCTTAACTTTACCAAAAACAGGTAATTCTGGTGGTGGAGGTCCATATTTTATTATTTGAACTCGATTTGCTTTTGGCATATTTTGTTATTTTATCACAATTTTAAGCTATTTTCAAATTTCCCATAAACTTGTCGACCTGCCAGGTTGACAAGTTTTTAATATACGCCATGGCTGATATCAAAATTAATACACTTCTTGCTGATAACATTTTTCACAATACACTATCTCCGGCTTATCGGGAGCATAACTTGTTTCAAATTCATTTAAGCATGGTTCACTACCATGAATGTGCTCTATGGTATTTTTATATTTTTTATTTTGAAAATTAGCTCCAACACACTGACACTTTCCATGCCAAAGATGAAATGGATTTCTTTGTTTTAATCTTTTATAATGCCTACAATTCGGACAATATCTTGGTAATGTAATATTATTATTCTTTAGAAAATCCAACTCAACTTTAATAATACGAAAAGCTTTAGTACATTGAGTTTTCTCATCACCATCATTTGGACAAGCAACAATCTCATCTAAAATAGATTCTGAAACATCTTTAATCTGGTCTGGTAAATCTGCACTTTTTATAGTTGGTTCATAATCTTTTTCAGATAATATTCTATACTGATAGCCATTTTTTATAATTTCTTCTTTTGTTTTAGTAAAATATTCCTGCGCTATTGTTTCATTGTAAGAAAATGGTGACAATTCACTTGGAAAGAATTCTCCGTATTTATAAATTAAACCCTTTTTGTCTTTATACGGCATATTGTTCATGTGTTCTATAACTTTCGGTAAAAGTTTAAAATATTCTTCTTTTGTATATTGCTTATTTAAAATACAATATTGTTTTCCACGTAAACCAATACAACCAAAAAGATTCTTGGAACTAAAACACATATAAGTATAATAAGTATCTAAGCAAGTATGTGTAAATATGGAGAAAAGTTGATTTGAAGATTGTATACCAGCATCAACTCCTTCATACATAAGAGATGCTACTGCCCCACCACCATATATATCATAACTATCTTTCATGTTTACAATATGAATAAGATATTTTGAATCTTCAACGCTTCCATAAATATCAAAACAGTGTTTAGCATTTTTAGCATTCATTACCATATCTCCTATTACTTCTGTAGACTTTATAATACTTGCATATCTATGAGGAAAATTGAGAGAGAATTTATCATATTGGTTTTTAAATTCACAAAGTTTTTTATAACTCCCAAAATCATATTCCTTTTTCTTTTCTTCATATTCTTCTTTTGAATATTGAACATTAAAAATACAATTACTTTTATTTCTTAAATTTACACAACCAACACAATCTTGTAAGTTTTTACAGTGTTGTAAAAAAAGAGAATTAATAGATTCATCAGAATCAAAAGAAAAATGAGTTTTATATAGACCAGTACCACAAGTGTCTTCATAAGATAATTCAGAGTTTCCACATACATACGTATCCATACAATCTTTTAAACCAACAGCTCCATAAGAATAATGCGTTCTTTCATTATTATAAGAAGCATATAATAAATAACAAAATTTACAGTCTGCATTATGGTTACCATATGGACTACCAACACAATTATCATTTCCTAAATTTGCAAGAGGGCATTTTGAAAGCAATTCTTTAAACTGCTCAAAAAACGGTTTAGAAAAATCATATTCCATACCATAATCAGTCGGCTCCCAACTATCTCCCCACCATACGTCATGATCATAAACAATTACATTCGCATCTGGATGAAACATAGTAATTATTTGTTTGTCTGTTTTAGCACAAGGTCGCTTAAAAAGTGAACGCTCATTACGCCAAGTCATCCTACGAATAAGTCTACACTCTGGACAAAAAGTTGGTGGTGGAACTTTTATCTTTTCATAAAAATTAAAATCTTCTACTTCTATAGTGAAATCTTTTTTACAATTAACACATTTTTTAATTTCCTGATTCATATTTTCTCTCCTGCCCCATTTACGCCATGGCGTAAATGGGGCTAATACACTTCCTGCTGATAGCACTTTTCATTTTTTATTCCAAAATTTTTCTTAAGACATCTTCGGGTATTTCCCTCGGCGATAGCCCGTCTACGGGCGAAGCTTTGGTTGGTTTTTGAGGTACTGGCTCTTCTGTTGTTTGAGTCTTATGAATTAAATCTTTTAATTTATTCATATCTTCAGGGCTTGCTGCACGATCCTTGCCTGTCGACGAGACAGATTTAGAATTAGTAAAATCTTTTTCAACTTCTTTAACTTTGTCTTTTAAAGAATCGAGAGAAACAGGCTCATTTATTTTATTTAAAACTTCCTTTAAAGCCAAGTTATCTTCCGACTTGGTAAAAACTTTTTTAATAGATTTAAACACGCTGGGCTTGCTAGCCGTAACAAAATCTTTTTCTCCTCTTTCTTGATATCTGTTTTCCTCTTCAGTTTTACCATTTTTCTGTTTGAATTCGATACCTAGGTCAGCTAATGGTTTGAAAAATTTAGACTCATCATGTTTAATTTGATTTTCTGAAATCTTTTCTACCTTGATTTCTCCTGATTTTATTTTTGCTATACAATCTTTACAATAAACTGTTCTACCTGATTCTGGTTTAAAAGGCACGGAAGTTTCCTTTTTACAAAATGAACAAATTATTGGAAATTTCTCTAGACCTCCACTCGTTGTTTCAACATAACTACCAAGCGACATTCCACTCCAATCATTAATTTCCCTCTCTACTACTTCTTTAGATTTACAATAAAGAGCGCGAGAAGATTTTATAACTTCTTCTTCTATCTTTTTATCATCAGACTTTACCATTTGTGGTAAAGTTTTAGCAGAAAAAGGTCTAGAAGTAACACCATCTATCATTAATTTTAAATAAATTTTATAGTTTGGTAAATTTACAATATCCTGTGGGGTAAATTCTGGATCAAATTCTTTCTCTAAAAAATCAGCATCATCAGATCCAACTCTAAAAACTATCATTGTACCCACGTTTCCAAAAACTGCATCACGCACTGCTGAACTCTTGTCTGAAATTAATTGAGCAGTATATTGATGTGCAACTGTTAAATTTAATCTATATTTTCTAGCTTCTGATAAAATACCTGCGAAAGCATCCGTTACGAAATTCTGAAATTCGTCGACATAAAGATAGAAATCTTTACGATTTTCTTCTGGAATACGCACACGCTCCATCGCTGCGAGTTGAATCTTCGTAATAATCATTCCGCCGAGTAATGCAGAATTGTCTTCACCAATACGCCCCTTTGAAACATTTACAAGAAAAATCTTACTTTTATTCATGATATCAAAAATATTTATTGTACTTTTAGACTGACCGACAACATTTCTTATTATAGAAGTAGAAAGAAATTGCCCAACTTTATTTTGAATTGGCGCAATAGCTTCATTTCTAAATTTATCCTGCCAAGCTTCATATTCATGTATCCAGAAAGCCTTAATAACAGGATCTTTTAAATTTAAAATTATTTTCTGACGGTAATCTTTATCAACTAACATTCTAGGAATTCCGAGAAGCGTTGTTCCTGGAGTATCAAGTAATGCTAAAATACAATTATTTAAAATATATTCCATTCTAGCGCTCCAAGCATTCGCCCAAATTTTAGTAAAAATACCCATAAGTCCAGACGCAACTAAATGCTTGTATTGCGGATCAATTAATTCTAAAACATTAAATCCAACATGATGATCAGCATCTGCTGGATTAAAATAAATTACATCTTTCATCCTATGTTTTGGAATGGCAGATAAAACTCCTTCTACTAGCTCTCCGTGCGGATCAACAACACAAACTCCTTCACCATTTTGAATATTCTGAATAATCATATTAAACATGAGCACAGATTTACCTGTACCTGACTTTCCAAGTATATAAACATGCTGACGTCTATCTTTGCGCTTAATACCAAAAAGCTGATTTCTGTCTCGAAAAGTCGTAAGTCCAAGATAAGTAACATCTTTATTTATCGGTATTTCTGGGAGTTCCATATTAATGAATTATACTCTTTAGTAAAATTTTCTCAAAATCCTATTTTAAACAATTCTATTATCTTTTTTTAGCTCTTCTTTTAACATCTTTAATTCTTCTTCCTCTTTTTGAGTGAGTCTTCTATTAGAAAATTCAGAACTTTTTGAATCTGGATCTCTTTTTGATCCTAATTTACCAGTTACTAGTGTTTTTCTAAATTCTTTTTCTGGATTCATATAATTATTATACTAAAAAGAATACTAAACTAAAAGCCCCCGCAAGCTTGCGGGGGCTTTTAGTTGTTTAATATTTATACTTTTGGTGCTTCACTTTCACCCTCCTTTTTTTCTTTAAATTCAGCATCTCGAGTAGGTCCACCATCTTGTTCTTCTCGAGTTTTAGTTTCTGCCCCAGTTTGCTCTGCCTCAGCAGAAGCTTTATTTAATGCTTCTCCAATTTTAGACATTTCAGCAGAAAGCTCTTCTGTAGCTTTCTTAATTACATCTCCATCAGTACCATCTTTAACTCCGCGAAGCGCAGTAATTTTTGCATTAACACTATCTTTTAATTCTATTGTAATCTTCGCCTCATTATCTTTGAGTGCTTTCTCTGCAGTATAAATAATCATTTCTGCAGTATTTTTCACATCAGCATTTTCTCTTTTCTTTTTATCTTCTTCAGCATGAATTTCTGCATCAGCTTGCATTTTTTTAATTTCTTCATCTTTAAGTCCAGAGCTTGCTTCTATTTTAATTGATTGAGTTTTACCAGAAGCTTTATCTTTTGCAGACACATTTAGAATTCCATTTACATCCACATCAAAAGCAACTTCTATCTGAGGCATACCACGAGGTGCTGGTGGAACTCCATCAAGAATAAATCTACCTATAGATTTATTATCAGATGCCATTGGACGCTCTCCTTGTACGATATGTATTTCTACAGAAGTCTGATTGTCAGCAGCTGTAGAAAATACCTGAGACTTAGAGGATGGAATAGTTGTATTTCTTTCTATTAATTTTGTAGCAACTCCACCTAATGTTTCAATACCTAAAGACAAAGGTATAACATCAAGAAGTAAAACATCACGCACATCACCCTGTAATACTCCTGCTTGAACTGCGGCTCCGAGAGCCACAACTTCATCCGGATTTATAGACATATTTGGATCTTTACCAAAAAGATTTTTAACTGCTTCCACAATCTTCGGCATTCTAGTCTGCCCACCAACCATAATAATTTCATTAATTTCATTAATTTCATTAATTTTAAATGGTGAAGCATCGAGTGCCCTCTTGGTAATTTCGATAGAACGATCAATGAATTCTTTAGCAAGAGATTCTAGTGTTGCGCGAGACATTTTCAAAAGTAAATGTTTTGGTCCAGATGCATCAGATGTTATAAATGGAATATTTATTTCAGTTTCTATTGTAGTAGAAAGTTCGTGTTTTGCTTTTTCTGCTGCTTCTTTTAATCTCTGATGTGCTAGTGGATCTTTAGTTACGTCAATACCTGATTCTTTTTTATATTCTTCAGCAATATAAGAAATTATTTTTCTATCAATATCACCTCCACCCATATGACTATCACCATCAGTTGATTTAACTTCTATTACATCATCTCCAATTTCAAGCACAGAAACATCGAATGTTCCTCCACCGAAATCATATACAACAATCTTTTCATTTTTCTTTTTATTAAATCCATAAGCAAGTGCTGCTGCTGTCGGCTCATTTATAATACGTTTCACATCTAGTCCAGCAATAGCTCCAGCATCTTTTGTTGCTTTTCTTTGTGCATCATTGAAATATGCTGGTACAGTAATAATTGCTTCAGTAATCTTTTCACCTAGTTTTGCTTCTACATCTGTTTTTATTTTTTGCAAAATCATAGCAGAAATTTCTTCCGGTCGATAAAACTTGTCCGTCATTTTTACTTTTACCCCACCTCCTTCTCCAGCTTCAATTTTAAAAGATGCAGTTTCACGATCTTTCTGTACTTCTGCATCATCAAAGCGGTGCCCCATATAACGCTTCATTTCCGCAATTGTATTTTCTGGATTTGTAACTGCTTGTCTTTTTGCAAGAAGACCAACAATACGGTCACCATTTTTAACAGTTGCAACTACAGAAGGAGTAGTACGATTACCCTCTACATTCTCAACAATCTTTGGTACACCACCTTCTATAATAGCAACTGCCGAATTTGTTGTACCTAAATCAATACCTATTATTTTACTCATATATTTTTCTTTGGCTCGCCGTAGCTTTAGCGTAGGCGGCTAAATTATGTTAATAATTAATGTAAGTCTATTATATACTAAGTATATTATTTTGACAAGCTTTTAGTGGTCACGAAATACTTGTCAAAACATAATATATATTATAATATATAGATATGTCAAGTAAACTTGATTATTCTAGAAAAATATTAAAGATTTTAAGCGAAAAAAACGCTATTTCTGTACCAGAACTCAGAGATAGAGCCTTAGGCTCTCAGACAGTGCCTAAGGCACTGTCTCGGAACAAATACGCTATCACACGCTGTTTAAAAAACCTTAAAGATTCCGGACTAATAGAACAAATCCCCTCTCCCCAAAATGAATATGCTCGTCTCACAAAAGAAGGAAAGAAAAAAATGCATAGTTTAGAATTAGATAGTGATACAACTCTCGTCAATACTTCTTGGGATGGATTTTGGAGAATTATTTTACTTGATATTCCTGAAAACAGAAAAAGCGAAAGAGAATCTTTGCGCTATCTTTTAAAAAAAGCTGGCTTTGTTTGTCTGAAAAATTCAGCCTGGATTTCTCCTTTTCCTTTTGAACATTTATTTACAAATATAAAAAAAGATCTTGGACTAACTACAGAAATAATGATTATTGTAACAGAATTTATAGATGAAGAAACAAAAAAAGTTTTATTTGAAACTTTTGGAAAGTAAATTAATAAATTTCTTTATTATAACAACTCTCACAATAAATAATTTCTGGTCTATCTGGAGCATAACTTGTTTCAAATTCTTTTTCACATCCATCTTTCATGCATTTTCTTTTATATAATCGTAATTCGGGCATAACTTTAAATCTCTCATAATATCTACAATTTGGACAAAGAATGGGTAATGGAATATTATGTTTTTTGTAAAATTTTAATTCGAAATCTGTTACACGAAAAGCTATGCCGCACTGGTGTTCACACTTACCCTTATGATAACAACCTAATACTTCTTTTAGTATTTCATTATCAACTTCATCGATATTATCTGGAATTTTTTCGGCAGAAAGACTAATTTCAAAATTTTTAATTTTTTGATCGAGCCAAGGATATCCTTTTTCATCTGCAACTTTTTTAGTGATAGGAAAAAACTCTTGGGCAAGGGTTTCATTATAAGCCCAAGGTGATAGTTCAATTGGGAAAAATTCTCCGTATTTATACACCCTACCCATTTCATCTAAATAAGGTAAGATATTCATTTGTTTTATAATTTCTTCTCTTAATTTAAGATATTCTTCTTTAGGATATACTTTATTTAAAATAACATTTTCTTTACTGTTAAGTGAAATACAACCAAAAATATTATTGCAATTCCTGCAAAATTCAGTATAGTCAGCGTTTCGCACAGAGTCCATAGCAGAATAACTAAATTTTACATTATAATCATTTAAAGCACCTGTGGTATATTCATAAAGCAATTCTGACCATCCACCATAACTAAGATCCATACAATCTTTAAGATCAAATGCTCTATAAAGATATTTTGAATTCTCTACATCATAAACTTCGAAACAATTTTTACTATTTTTAACATTTAAAAGATTATTGCCTGTAACATCAATACATTTAGTAATATTACCAAAACGATAAATTGCTTTTTTTCTAATTTCTTTAAATTCTTTTAATAAAATTTCACGCACAAGTCTGCTTTTTAAATTAAGTTTTTCTATTTCTTTAAAATAATCTTCTTTTGTGTACTGTAAATTATGAATACAAAACTTTTTATTACGTAAATTATAAGACATGAAACAATTACTACAATTCACACAATCAATTAAATAATAAGAATCTATAGAATTTCTACAAAGCAAAAGATATTGTGAATTATAATTACTTTGTGCTTCAACGTTTTCATATAAACCTTCTGACCCATTTATGACATTGAGACAATCAACAATATCTCTAGATTTATCTACAGATTTTGAATAAAAAACATTTTCACATTCTTTCACAACAGAAACAGACAAATAAACATTTTTTGATTCCCCAACCATATTTGAATAATCAGAATTTACTACATTTCTTTGCCAAAGATTTAATCTAGGCATGGTATCAGAAAATTCTTTATATTGTTTAAAAAATGGTTTAGAAAAATCATACTCTCGTCCAAAAGAAAGAGCATCCCATCCATCTCCAAAATAACATTCACGACAGTACACAGGAAAAGACACAGATTCGTGATACATAGTAATAATATTTTTATTACATAAATTACAAATACTACGATACAACACCCTTTCGTTCCGCCAAACTAATCTCCGCTGAAAACGACACTCGGGACAGAAAGTTGGTGATGGAACATCTATCTTTTTATAAAAATTAAAATCTTCCACTTCTATAGTGAAATCTTTTTTACAGTTTTGGCATTGTTTATTTTCTTTATTCATTGTTTTACTTCTCTGCCCCATTTACGCCATGGCGTAAATGGGGCGTCATGCTATATTTTGTTTATAACATTCTTCGCAAGCGATTTTTTCATAACCCCACTCATATGGATAATAAGCTTCGATATCTTTTTTACAATAAAAACATTTATAGGGATAACCTTTCAATACTGCAGTTTTTCTAGATTTTTTCAACATTCTTAAATCAAAATGTATTCTAGGCAAACTAAAATTTTTTCTTTTATGAAATTCGTATTCAGCTAAAGAAATATTAAACCTAGAATGGCTCTCCGGACAAATAAGAGCTTGCAATGAAACACTTTTTTCAGTATCCATAATACTGTCTGGTAATTTCAGCGAAGAAATACCGTTCTGTGACGACAAATCTTCCTCAGACCAATAGCCACCATGCTTGATTATTTCATCTTTTTTTACATCGGGAAAATAAAGTATAGCTGTCGATAAATTGTATTCACAAAGTCCCATATTATATGGTAAAAACTTTCCATACTCTCCCCTTTTCTCCATATCGCTAATAATTCTACTCTTCAAATTTTCATATTCCTCCTTGGTGTATTGCTTGTTTAGTATACAATATTTTTTCTTGCGTAAACCAATACAGGCAAAGCAATATTCAACCTCATCGCAAATATCAAGATATTCTGAATAACGACCTCTGGACCAAGATGAATGTTTTACACCATAAGAATCCAAAACACAACTATTATTTCCTGAGACTTCTACTGCTCCGAATATACCCATCCCATCAATACAATCTTTGTTGCCTAATCCTCGAACCTGATTTCTACAATTCTGTGAGTTTTCATATGCAAAGATATTTACACATTTATCACAATTGGTCATATAATTACCAACAGAGTTTGTGGTCTTTAGATTAAAATTCTCACGATGCACGGCTTCATTTTTTAAAGAATTGTCAAACTCTTTTTTAAAAATTTCAATATTTTCAAAGGAATTAAACTTTATTCTTTTTAATTGCTCTTCGTACTCTGATTTACCATATTGCTTGTTCCTTATGCAATAGTTTTTATTGCGTAAGTTGTAACACATAAAGCAGCTCTGGCAATTTCTGCAATCAAAAAGAAAATAGGAATCTATGCAGTCCCGAGAGTTTTCGGAAAAATTTAAATTAAAAGAATCGTGACACTCTAGACATTCATACGAATTTTGTACATTAAAAGAAAAAGCTATGTCAAACGAATCCTTGGAATCTATGACCCTATACCCATAACTAATATTTTCACACTTAAAAATAGATCTAGAAAGATAACAATTCTTTGAATGCCACACATCATCACACCAATCACAGTTAAAATTATTCTTTCCAGTTTGATGTGGACGAGGGACCTTTTCCTGAAGCTCTTTCAGTTGTTCAAAAAATGATCTCGAAGAATCATAATCTTGTCCGAAAGACATTGCGTCCCAGTCATCACTCCACCATTCGTGAGATTTATAGATAGGATATCTAGGATTATTTGGCAAAATAGTTATTAAACCTTCCCCCGACAAATCCGAAACTTTTTTGCGGAATTTCCCAAACGGCCAAAAGGCAGAATATTGTTTTATTCTGCAAAAAAAACATTGACCTGGGACCTTTAAACCTATTTTTTCATACAAATCTAAATCACCCGGATCTATTTTAAATTCATTTTTACAATCAACACAGTTTTTAATTATCTGATTCTTTGTATTCATAGACGTTGACTCTAGCTGGGCGCATTACACGCTCACCAAGTTTATAGCCCTTTTGAATTACAACAACAACTTTATGATCTAACTCTTTTTTATCTGTTTCTACCATGTCTATAGACTGATGAATATTGGGATCAAAAGCTTCACCTTCTTCTCCAATTGGTTTTACACCATATTCTTCAAAAATTGTATTCATTTGTGTATAAATATATTCTACTCCCTTGCGCCAATTTTCATCTACCTTCTCCCAAGCTTCACGATTAGCAAAAGCCATATTAAAACTATCTATTACTGAAAGAAAACGAGTTAAGATTCTCTCACGCATTGATTCTGAAAACATTACTTTCCTGTCCTCTTCTTGTTTACGATAATTAGCAAATTCCGCACGCTCTTTCTGCCAGCCAGTTAAATATTCTTGTTTTTCAGCTTTAGCCTGTTTTAAATCAACCCTGATCTTTTTCAGAATTTTCTTTAAATCTTCTTCACCATCTTCATTAAATTCAAACTCAAGAACTTCTGGTTCTAATTTAATAGAATCATCCTGAGCAACTTCGAAGGGCTCTTTTTTATCTTCTTCATCATTCATAAATATTATCTTAACATAAAAAAATCCCTCTCGGAAGAGGGATTTTTTTATTAGCGTTTACTCCACTGTGGCGCCTTTCTAGCTTTCTTGAGTCCGAATTTTCTGCGTTCCTTTGCTCTTGGATCACGTTTTAAATATCCTAATGTTTTCAAATTTCCACGTAAATTAATATCTGACGATACTAAAGCACGTGCAAGTCCATGACGGATAGCTTCTGCCTGAGAATGAATTCCACCACCTGACACATGTACTTCCACACTCCACTTAACTGAACCTGAAGGCAATCCCTTTATCATTGGATCTAAAACAAGGCGACGCTGGTCTTCTGTCTTGAAATATTCTTTAGCATCTTTACCATTTACAACGAAATTAGTCTTAGAAGACTCAGAAATACGAACTCTTGCGGTTGAAGTTTTTCGTCTTCCTACAGCTTCGATATATTTTTCTTTTTTAGTTTCTTTATCCATATTTTTAATCTTGAATATTTAAATTTTTCATCATTGTTCGACGTAATTTATTATCTGGAAGCATTTGATATGTAGCAAGCTTAATTAATTCTTTAAGCCCTTTTTTTTCAGCTGTTTCTGTTCCTTTTAAAATACGAAGTCCACCTGGAATACCTGAATACCTAGTGTGATAAATCTCTTCTAGTTTCTTTGGAGTAATTTTAAGTTTAGAAGCATTTATAACTTTTACAGGAAAGCCAGAATAAATATTACGCTCGAAAGTTGCCTTCGTCTTCCCCATCAAAGACATAGCCACTTCACTTGCCACCCTTCCTAGGGTTCTACCACCCGCATCTATTGTTTTAATTTCTTTTGTCATTTGTTTTTTCATACTAAATCATTTTAAAAATAAAACAAGTAATTATACGAATTCTATTATCGCCATCTTTGCGCCGTCTGATTTTCTAGCACCCAACTTTAAAACTCTGGTATATCCTCCCTTTTTATCAATATATTTCGGTGCAATAATTTCAAAAAGCTTTTTTACTTCTTTGCTTCTATTAAAAAGTTTAGAAATAATTAATCTCCGTGTTGCCAAGCTACCTCCTTTCGCACGAGTCACAAGCTTTTCTATAAAAGGTCGTAATTCTTTTGCTTTTGGTTCTGTGGTTTTTATCTTTTCACGCACAATTAAATTAAGCGCTAAGGAATTAAGTAGTGCCTTTTTTTGCATTTTATCTCTACCGAATTTTCTTGTATTGTTATGATGTCGCATATATTATTCTTTTAAATTAAGTCCAAATTTATTTAAAACCTTTTTAATCTCAGTAATTCCCTTCTCTCCGATACCCTCAACTTCAAGCAAGTCTTCTCTTTTCTTTCTAGCTAAGCCCCCAAGAGTGCGAATGTTTGCAGAGGTAAGCGCATTTAGTGTTCTAGTAGAAAGATCTAAGCTGTCAGTGCGAGTTTTCAAGATATCAACGAAATCACTTCCTCCAGCTGTTTCACTGTGTGTAGTATTACGAGTAGATTTTTTTTCTTCTGTATTTTTCTCAACTTTTTCTTCTTCTATTTCTTTAAAATCAATAATAGCCTTTAATTGATTTATCATAATTTCAATAGAGCGTGAAAGTGCTTCACGAGGAGATAGCGTACCATCTGTTTCAATAGAAATTATTAAACGATTATGATTTGTTTTATCACCAACACGCATATTCTCAACTTGATAAGCAACTCGACGAATAGGAGTAAAAATCGCATCAACAGCAATAGTTCCAACATCTACCTTTTCTTTTTGAAAAATTTCTTTTGCAATAAAGCCTAAACCTTTTTCAATTTTCATTTCTATATTCAAATTCACCTTACCAGTAACTTCAGCTATATGAAGATCGGGATTTAAAATCTCTACCTGTCCACCAGTTTTTATATCTGAAGCAAGAACCTCCTTAGGACCTTTGATAGAAAGTGTCACCATTTGAGGTTCATCTGAAATCATTTTAAAACGAGTCTTTTTCAAATTTAAAATAAGCACAATCATGTCTTCTTTAATTCCATCCATTGTTTGAAATTCGTGAGTAATACCATCAATTTTAATAGAGGTAATACTAGCTCCAGGTAAAGAAGAAAGAATAATCCTTCTTAAACTATTACCTAAAGTATGTCCATATCCTGGATACAAGCCATCTATTTCAAAAACCCCCTTATTCCCAACTTCTTCAACAACACGAGGCTTAGAAGGCATAATTATTTTATATTCAGACATAATTTTATATATAAAGTTACTTTTAATTTTAAAGCCTTTAGGCTCCTCCGCTTAAGCGGAAATTTTCTAATAATAATTATCTACTATAAAACTCAAGTACTGTATTAAGATCCAAAAAGGTTTCAATATTTTTGGGTTTATCTAAAATACGTCCTTCCAAATTATTTAAATCAAATACTAACCATTTTGGAGAACTGTAATCTTTTAATCTATCAGCTAAATTTTCAAAAATCTTTTTACTCTTGCTTCCTTCACGAATTTTTATAACATCTCCTAATTTTAATTCATATGAAGGAATAGTAACTCTATGATTGTTCACAATAAAATGTCCGTGGGAAACCATTTGTCTAGTAGCTCGTCTACTAGCTCCAAGACCCATTCTATAAATTACATTATCCAGACGAAATTCTAGGCCTTCATAAAGTTTTTCAGCTGTACCTGCACCCTTAATATTAGAAACTTTTTTAACATAATTAGAAAGTTGACGTTCGGATATACCATATGAAAAACGAATTTTTTGTTTTTCTATAAGCTGTGCGCCATATTCAGTGGGAGCTTTAGGACGACGCCCAAATGGCATACCACCTTTTGCGGATGAAGCAAATTTGGCATTTTGACATTTGTCATAAACGCCAGCACCAAGTCTTCTACAAATTTTAAATTTCGGTTTACTTATCATTTTTTTATTTATATTTATAAATTTTATAACTTTTCTATACTCGTCTTGGTTTCTTAGCTTTTGGTCCATTGTGAGGCACTGGTGTTGCATCTAATATAGAAGTAATTTCAATACCATGAGCCATGAAAGCTCTAATAGCTGGTTCACGCCCAGATCCAACTCCCAAAACAACAACATCCGCATCTTTTACTCCAAGCACAGATGCTTTACTACCAATCAAATCACCAACCTTAGAAGCTGCAAATGGAGTTCCCTTTTTTGCTCCCCTAAAACCCAAACTTCCTGCACTTGACCAAAACAATGTATTACCCAATTTATCTGAAAAAAGTACCTTAGTATTATTAAAAGTAGCTTCAATGTGTAAAACACCAGAAATTATTTTCTTTTTGGGTGTTTTAGTTGAAGTCTTCTTCACTTCTTCTACTACTTCCTCTTTATTTATTTCTGTTGTAATTTTTGTTTTTCCCATTAAAATTTTTACTTTATGCACTTTATAACTTTTAAGTCTTGCTTTCCTTTCTTTTACCTGATGCCATTGTCTTTCTTACATTACCACGCACAGTTCTAGAATTCGTCTTAGTTCGCTGTCCTCTAACTGGTAATCTTTTCATGTGACGAATTCCTCGGTAACTTTTTATATCTTTCAACCTTTTTATATTTGCAGCTATTTCTCTTTTTAAATTTCCTTCAATTAAAATTTTCTCTACAATAAGACGTATCTTATTTTCTTCATCTGAGGTTAAATCTTTAGCCTTTTTACCTCGATCAATACCAACTTGATCTAAGATCTTCCTAGCAGATGAAATACCAACACCAAAAATGCAAGTCAAACCAATCTCAAGTCTTTTTTCATTTGGTACTGTGATTCCAAGAATTCTCATAAATTATTGTTTTTGTTTATGTTTTGGATTAGAACAAATTATTCTTAAATGCCTGGCTCGTCTAACCATTTTACAATTATCACAAATTTTTTTTACTGCTGATTTTATTTTCATAAATACTTTTTTACAACAAAGACCACAAAATAAAACAAAACAAGGAAAAAACCCTTATTTTTCAATACTATAACTTTTTAAAAACTGCAAATAAACCGTAAGCACTATAATACACTATTATTAAAAAAATAACAACCCTATTACAACCTTTTAACTATCCTACCTTTTCCACCATAAGGATCAAGCACAATTTCTACCTTATCTCCAATTAAAACTTTAATTCTATGCATTCGCATTTTTCCACCCAAATATGCAAGAATTTCCTTTTCACCATCTATTTTTTCTTCTATTTTGACTCTAAATAAAGTAGAGGGCAATGCTTCAGTCACAATTCCTCTTGCCATCACAATTTTTTCATTTTTTGAGTCACTCATGTATAGACTATAACTATAATAAAATTAAGAAAATATGTCAACCTTCTATAACTATTAAAAGAATTACTTTGGATAATTTACAACAATTTTTATTTTTTCAACTTTATTTGGTAAAGACATTTTCCAAAAAGGACTAAGTGTTAAGATTGCAGAATTGATGTTTGGATATTGTGATAAAATTTGACTGAAATCTTTCTTTGATTTATTCAATAAAACAGTTGTAAATTTATCTACATCTATTTTCCAAACAATTTTTATAGAACCTGATAAATTAAAATCTATATTTTTTATATTATCAAATAAAATATTTTCTTTATTTAAAAGAGAAAAAGTCAAATCTTCAATATTTTGAATATAAATATCACTTCCATCATACTTATCAATATTATTTTTAGCAATTCTTTTTGTTATTTCTTTTTCATTAAACAAAATACCAAAAAGAGTACCCTTAAGTGTAAATGTTGTACTATTATCCTTGTTATAAGTTGATAAAATATTTGAATCATCTAGACTAATAAAAACTGCATCTTTAAATAATACAACTTCATCTGGATGATCTGTTGCCTTTTGTAAAAGTTTAGCTTGAAGAGCGTTTTTTAAATCATTAATAGCATTTACTTCATCAGAAATAGAAATAGCAGGAACCTTACCTTTAAATCCACCAACAATTTCTCCTTTAGATCTGCCATAAAATTTAGAATATTTAGAAGTTCCCTTAAAACCAAGAATCTTAAAATCAAGTGGGGAACTATTATATTCTTCTCCCGCTTCTGCTGCATAAATCTTCACTTCAACTGATCCTGGAGTGTTATTTTTACCCATCCCTGGCACAACAGTCTTTGTTTGTGTTTTATAAATTTTCCCATTTGAACCTTCAAGTCTTGTGTCTATATTAAGTGCTTGGGAAGAAGAACTAAAAGTGTTAAAAATTATAACAGAACCTATAGCCTTTTCAAAAACATCTTTCTCACCATTTGCTTGAATATTTTTACTTTCTTCTTCATTAATTTTAACTAAATCAAAAAACAAAGTATTATTATTTGAATCTTCGCTCGCAGATAAATTTTCATTTAATACTATATCTTTTATCTTTGGATCTATTTTAACTTCTGCTTTTGAAAAAACAAAAGAAAAAGCAAAGACACAAAATAACACAGAAATAAATGCCACGAACCAAAGCATATATCGAGACTTATTTATAATATAATTCGTTTTAATTTCACCACCTTCTTGCATTTCTTTTGTCTCAACTTTTTTAATTTCTTTTCTGTGTTGCTTTTTATTTACTATGTCTTCTAAAAAATATTTAGACATAATTTATATTCGTCCATTTAAAATGGAATAAATTAAAAAACGATTAATATAAATAGAATCAATAAGAATAAATGGTTCAGGAATTACTAATTCCCTAAATATTGCAATATTATTAAATAGATCTGCGCTTAAAATAATAACTTCAAATTTTGATTCTGTTAAAGTATATTGACTAAATTGTTCAGTTTTAATAGTCTCTGAGAAAAAATCTGCAGAATCTTTTTCTAAAGTTATATAAATAGTTGCAGGAATAGAAATATCATGAGAAAGATTGGCTAGAGATTCTTGAAATTTTTTAAGCCACTCAATTCTTAATTGATTGAGTATCAATGAAAGCTTCTTCTTTGTCGATTCTTCTGCATGTTCATCTTTAAAAAGAGAGAAAAGGGATTTAGCTTCACTTAATTTACAATTTAGATTAGAAGCAATCCCGCGTATTAAAAAATTACTACCTAATGGAAAAAAAAGTGATTCGCGTAATATATTCTTTTTTATCATAGAAATATCTGTAACCTCTCCACCGATATCAACTAAAAGAAAATTCCCTTGTTTTGTATACATATCACGCACAACAGTAAAAGACGCCATCGCAAAAGAGGAGAATTTTATTTTATTAAAATGGAAATGTTTTGAAATGGCATCTTCTATTTTTCTCAACACTTGTTCTCCACTCATAGATATAAAAAGAGCCATTTCAAGTTCTTGGGCTTTTTTATTTAAAGGTTTTGATGTTTCATAACCATTTAATGTTGTTTTAATATTTTTAAGTTCAATTGTGCGAAATGGATTAACAATATCCTTATACTTATCTAAGTGTTCTTCTCCAAATAATTTTATCTCTTTTTGTATTAAGCTATCAGCCAATTTTGTAGTAAATACAAAAGGTGTATTTTTTTTGAAATTAATTATTCGTGTTTGAGATACATACCAAGGTGAAGAAAGAATACAGAAGACCTGACTAGGTGCCCCCATTTTAGCCATATAAATCTTCTTGACAACAATTTCTAATGATTGTATTGTTAATAATAAAAATCTATTAATATCGACTTGATCCAAAGTAGGTATAGGCTCTCTAGTAGAAAAAATTATTTTGGGAATTCCAGATTCTTGTGTCCAAAAAAGTGCTCCTCCCACAGAAGAAGACCCAATATCAAAAACCAATATCAGTTCATCTTTATTTTTAGGACCAGAAAAAATACTCATACAATAATTATAACATAAAAAAATTCAAAAAAACTATAAAAGTACAGCTTTAATACGCCTAATTCCCTGTGCAACTGCTTCTTCTTTTATAATCTTAAAAGCACCAAGTTCATTAGTATTCTTTACATGTGGACCACCACAGAATTCTTTTGAATATGCATTTTCTAATGTTTCACCTATATAATATATACTAACTTCATCTCCATATTTATCTCCAAAGATATGCACCGCACCTGTTTTCTCTGCATCTTCTTTTTTCATAATAACTTTTTGCACAGGAAGTTGTAATTGTATTTTTTCATTTACAATATCTTCTATTTTATTTTTTTCTTCATCTGTAATTTTTCGTAAAAAAGCAAAATCAAAGCGTAATCTTTCGGCTGTTATATTACTTCCTTTTTGCATAATATTTTCACCCAAAACATCTTCTAATGCTTGTCTTAAAAGATGTGTAGCAGTATGTAATTTTTTATTTTCTTCACCACTATCTGATAAACCACCTTTAAACATTCCTGCTGAAGCAGTTTGCGAAAGTTTTTTATGTTCTACCATTTTTTTATTAAAATCTTCAAGATTAATTATCTTTCCTTTTTCTTGAGCAAGTTCTAAGGTTAATTCTATAGGAAAACCATAAGTAGTAAATAAAATAAAAGGGTCTGTTCCTTTTTCAAATTCTTTTAAACCACATTCAAGAGTTTTTTCAAATCTTTCTTCTTCTTGTAGTAAATTGTTAAAAATAAAATTGTTATTTTTTAATAATTCCGGATATACATTTTTATATATTTCTATTACTACTTCTGCAATTTTTCCTGTAAAAGATTTTATCTCAATTTGTTTACCATATCTAATTGCTCGACGGACAAGACGACGTAAAACATATCCCTGACCAGTATTTGAAGGAGCTATACCTTTTTCATCTCCTAAAATAAAAGTAGAAGCTTTCAAATGATCAGCAATAATTCGCATTGCTTTTTCATTTCCTTTATATATTTTACCAGATAATTTTTCTATTTTTTCAATAATTGGCCAGAAAAGTTCTGTTCTATAATTATCATCAAAACCATTAACCACTGCTACAACTCTTTCCAAACCCATACCAGTATCAACATTTTTTTGAGAAAGTGGCTCAAATTTACCTTCTCCTCTCTTATTGTATTGCATAAAAACATCATTCCAAATTTCGAGCCAAAGATGGCTATCATCATTAAAACTTTCAGGAACTTGATTGGGGTCACCCACCCAATAAAACATTTCTGTATCTGGACCACATGGACCAGTCTCTCCTGCTGGACCCCACCAATTATTTTTCTTTGGAAGTCTTGCAATTTTTTTTTCTGAAATACCTAATGATTTCCAAATTTCAAAAGCTTCACTATCAAACGATGCATCTTTGTCTCCTTCAAAAACAGAAACGGCAATTCTATCTTTATCCAAACCCAAATACTCATCAGATGTTAAAAAGTCATAACTCCATTCAATAACTTCCTTTTTAAAATAATCCCCTAAAGACCAATTACCAAGCATTTCAAAAAAAGTATGGTGAGAATAATCACCAACTTCATCAATATCTCCTGTTCTTATACATTTTTGTACATTCACCAAGCGTTTACCTAATGGATGTTTTTCTCCCAACAAATAAGGTACAAGTGGGTGCATTCCCGCAGTTGTAAAAAGTACAGTTGGATCATTCTCTGGAATTAAAGAAGCAGAAGGAATTATTTTATGTCCCCTCTTTTCAAAAAATTTTAAAAACCTTTCTCTAATCTCATCTGTTTGCATATCTTTTGTTTTTTAAATTAATCTTTCTCTTCAGAAATTTTTCTGATAGGTTTTTCAATAATATTAACCATAGTTAAAACCAAAAGTACGAGTGCTGTAACAATAATTGCTAAACTAAAAAAACCAAATCCGGAAGCCATACCAATACCAGCTGTAACCCAAAGTCCTCCCGCTGTAGTAAGACCTCTTAAGCGTGATCCATAAATCATTATGGAACCAGCACCCAAAAATCCAATACCAACAATAATCTGAGATGGAATCATTACTGGATTAAGACCTGGAAGATTTATATATTTTTGTACTAATGCTTCTGAGACTAATACAAAAACTGCTGAACCTAAAGATACAAGAGCGTGTGTTTTCATACCAGCATCTTTGTGCACAAGAAGTCTTTCCGCACCAACAAACAAACCAAGAACAACTGCTAAAGATAATCTCAAAATAATTTCACTATTTTGTGTTAAAAATTGTTCCATAAAATATATTATACAACAATTCCTCCCCCCATACAAATATAACCATCATATAAAACACAAGATTGTCCAGAAGCCACTAAAACTGATTTTTTAAAAACTATTTTTACAGAAACATTATTTTTATAAACTATTTGACAAGGTAAAAATTCGCCATGATAACGAATCTGAGCTGTATAAATTTTATTTATTTTTGGAATTTCAGAAATCCAATTTAAATTTTCTAAATTAATCTCACTTCCTATTAGCTCTATTAAATCTTTATTGGCAAATTTTTGAGACACATATAGAATATTTTTCTTTACATCTTTATCGACTATATAATAAGCACCGTCTTGGGGAGTCTTTTTTATAATGGTAAAACCATGTCGCTCTCCTAATGTGTAAAAGACAACTCCATCATGATACCCAATCTCTTCTTTATTTAAAACATTTATTACTTTTCCTTTTTTAGACTTTATATAATGTTTCAAAAATTCTTTTAAATCAACTTTACCCAAAAAACAAACACCTTGACTATCTTTTTTTTCTGCTACTGGTAAATTAAATTTCTTTGCCAACTTTCTTACTTCTGTCTTTTTTAAATTACCAACTGGAAATAAAATTCTATTTAATTGTTCTTGTTTAAGAGTCCAAAGAAAATATGACTGGTCTTTGGAAGGGTCAAAGCCTTTGAGTAAAAAAGATTCCTTAATGTTTTTCACATGGTCTGGCTGGGGGAGGGACCCAGAGATCCGAGGACCTGGGAAAAATATCAAGGAATCTTTTTTTTGCGCATAATGCCCTGTCGCCACAAAATCTGCCCCCATTAAGATTGCTTTCTTAAAAAATGCTCCAAATTTTACCTCTTTATTACACATTACATCTGGATTTGGCGTCCTGCCCATTTTATATTCCCTAATCATATAATCTGCAACTTCCTTTTTATAAACATCTTCAAGATCAAAAGTAAGAAATGGAATATCTAAATGTGCTGCTACTCGCATAGCATCACGATGTTCTTCTTCTTCATTGCATACTAAAAAATCTGGATGCCAAGTTTTTATAAAAACTCCAACAACTTCATAGCCCTGTGTCTGCAATATTGCTGCAGACACAGCACTGTCTACTCCACCAGAAAGTCCAACAAATACAATCTTTTTTTTCATAAATTGAATAAAATCAAAAGAATTGCTTTTTTGAATGGTCTGGTTAGGATAGGGACCCAGAGAACCAAGGACCTGAGAAAAAGCAATTCTTTTGATTTTATAGATTCATTAGCTTTTTGTAAAGCTCGAAGGTTGCACGTGCATCAGAGAGGGCTGTATGCGCATTTTTATTTTCTATATCAAAATATTTACACATCTCACGCAAAGAGAAATGTTCAATATCAGTCTTTTTGTGTAATTTTGCCCAAGCGATAGATATAGTATCTAATTTATGATAATGCATCGTATTTTCCATTTCAATTTTATTAAAAACATATTCTAAAAATCCAGAATCAAAAGCTACATTCTGTCCAACCATAATACAGCCTTTTACTTTTTTTAAAAAAATTTTTATTGCTTTTTCTAAAGAATAAGCTCTCTCCCAAAGAATAGGATCATAATGATTTACTTTAAGAGCTACAGGATCAGCATTATCAATACGTTCTGGTTTTATTTTTAATTCAAATTCTTCAATAACTTCCAAGGTTGGTGTCGTTAAAACACAACCAATTTCAATAATCTCATTTTTAATAAAATTAAGACCAGTAGTTTCTATATCGATAAAAGCAAAATTATGTTTACGCATTTTTATTTTAAATATTTATTTATATTTTTTCTATGTTCTGTAAAGTTTTTTGCATAATATGTATTTCCATTTTTATCGTGAAGATAATAAAGATAGGGCGAACTTTGTGGATAAATAGCTGCTTTTATAGCTAAAAGACCAGGATTATCAATAGGACTTCCCGGTAATCCTTTTACTTTATAAGTATTAGGTACAGCGTCAACTTGAAGTGGCATACCAATCTTAATTCTTTTCCATAAAATTCCAGAAATAATTTCTCTATCTGTATCCCCACTTGCTTCTCTTTCGATAATTGAAGCCATTGTTATAATTTCTTTCTCTGTCTTGCCTGAAGAAATAATCTCGGGAATAAGTGGATTAATTTTCTTCTTAAAATTTTCACTCATGGATTTTATTACGTCTTCCTCATTAGCATTATTTAAGAAAAAATAAGTATCTGGAAAAAGATACCCTTCTTTGTCTTTTGCTTGAGAAAGAAATTGGGTCTTGTTAAAATTGATTAATTTTAAAACAGAAAGATCCCCAATCTGATTTATATCGAAACCCTCTTTAATAGTAATTACTACAGGTGCAGTGCGATGTTCGCCTCCCGATATACGCCTAGCAACTTCCCAAACTGGTAATTTATTTTCAAATAAATAGTTAGCAGATATTATATGTTTTTCGCCACCCAAAATTATTATAAAAAATTCAAAGACTACTCTAGAACGTATAATATTATTCTTTTCTAAAAGATGGGAAACGCTCCGCAGGCTAGACCCATTCTCTACTTTAATTACAGCATCAATTGGGAAATTTTTCGGCGCACTTAAAAATAGAAAATAGAAAAATAATAAAAAAATAATAAAAGCTAATACAAAAAAAACAGTTTTTTTAATCTTCCGAATGTCAAACACTCGGTGTTTGACATTTTGTTCGTTCAATAAATCTTCCATGAAATTTAATAATTTCTATGCCACCATATTTTAATTCTAAATCTAATTGTTTTGTAAATAATTGGAACAATATATTTACAAAATTCTAATTTATTTTTTATCTTTTTTATCATATAAACTCACTTTGATAACACTCTTTACAATATACTATTTCTTTCCTTTCGTCACTTATAGCAGTTTCAAATTCATTCAGACACGACTTGTCTCCATGAAAATGTTTAATTGTATTTTTATATTCTTTATTGCTTGATTCTATGCCATTACACATACATTTCCTATGCCATAGTTTCGGCGGATTTATTTTCTTCAAACGCTCATAGTGTCTACAATTTGGACATAATTTAGGTAAAGCTATTTTCATTGAGCGATATAATATTAATTCATTTGATAAAATACGAAAAGCAGTCGTGCACTGTTGATTACAATCTTTTCCATTGTGTTCACATTCTATTATTTCATTTAAAATATCATCAGAAATATTATTAATATGATCGGGTAAATCTTCTGATTTGATAGTTATTTCATAATCTCTTTTTATCTCATCACGCCAATAATAACCTTTCTCTAATACTTGTTCTTTAGTAAGTGGAAAATATTGATGTCCCCAAGATTCATTATATGCCCACATCGCATGTTCAATTGGATAAAATTCTCCATATTTATAAATTTTACCTTTTTTATCTATGTAAGGCATATCCATCATATGCTGTTTAATTTTAGGAATTAATTTTTGATACTCTTCTTTGGTATATTGTTTATTTAATATGCAATATTTTTTATGTCTTAATTTAACGCAACCAAAAAGATTATTACCAGTAAAGATATTTTCTGAATATTCAACATCTACAGTATTGTGACTTGATCTAGTAAATAATGAACGTTGACATTGAGTACTTCCGGTTGTTTGATATAAAAGTTCAGAAGTATCACCTCCCAATGTTACATCATAACTATCTTTTAATAATAATCCGCCGTGAAAAATAAACTTACAATTTTCTACACCATGAGTAGCAGAAAAACATACTTGGCAATTTTTTGTATTTTTGATATCATCACCAAGTACATTAGTGGAGTTTGTTATTAGTACAAATCTTCTTGGTGTTTTGTAGTAAAGTTCCATAAAATTGTCCTGTGCCTTTTGAATAATTTTATAACTGCCCAAGTCCCACTTAATAATTTCTTTTTGATATTCTTCTTTTGTATATTTTTTATTAAAAATACAATATTTTTGATTTCTCAAATTTACGCAACCGAAACAATTTGTACACCCAAGACAATTAAACAGAAAAGCGCAATCAAGACATTCATCTGAAAAATATGCAAATTTTGTATTATACAAACCACTGGAGTTTGCAATCTCATAAACATGATCAGCATTTATAACAAAATTTAAATCTGCAGAATCTTTTACAAAAATTGGTACCTGTCCATAATAGCAGTTTATCGATTGAATACCGCTAAAAACATAAGTGCAATTTTTACAACGATCAATTCCATTGCAATATTTACAATCAATTGAATTTTTAACATTCGTTGCCTGACACGGAACAACTTTTCGTAATTCATGCAACTGTTCAAAAAACGGTTTAGAAAAATCATAGTCTTGCCCATATTCTCTTGGGTCCCATCCATCTCCCCACCAACATTTATTACAATAAACAGTAAAAGAAGTTTCGGGAGCAAATAAACTTACAATTTTTTGACCACATTTATCACACCCATCTTTATATAAAGCTCGTTCTGAAATATTAGTAAGCCTATTAATAAGCCGACACTCCGAACACCAAGTTGGTGACGGAACTTTTATTTTTTCATAAAAAAGAAAATCCTCTGGATCTATAACAAAGTCTTTTCTACAATTTTGGCATTGTTTTGTTTCTTTATTCACTTGCTAAATTATAACATGTCTCTAAAATTTATAATGAGACAATTATTTTATATCGGCAAGTTTGGAGGTGGAGAAGCTTCTTTAGATTCAATACGTTCAAGAGAAGGAACTTTCATAATCTGGCCTGGGAAGTGCCACAGAGTTGCTAATTCTTCAACATTTAAAACATAAGTTTTGTGATGAAAATATGCTTTAACAAGACCATCAATTGTAAGGATGTTCGGAATAGGCCAATTGAAATTAGGTTTAGAAAAAATATGATGTCGAAGTGGTAAATGAAAAAAAGCTCGCTCACGAAATTCATGAAGCATTCTATTTGCCAAAAGCATCACAGTTTTAGGAGAAGCTGTAAATATCCCACCATAAGCATCACCTTGAGCTGAGTTTATACGATTTAAACCATTTGAATCAGGAGATGTATATTGACGAAAAATAAGACGGATATTTCTTCTGCTATTCATACTAAATGATTCTTTTTTTGCTACATACATTAATCTAACACCAGTATCAAAACCAATTTTTGCAGTTTTTGCATTCATTCTTTCTGTAATTTTCTTTAAAAAATCTGGAGTACGAATTTCTATTCGAGCAGACTTAACAAGTCCCCCACCCGGCTCTTCTCTTTTAGAAGTAAAGGGCCACATCAACTTAAATAATTCTTCTCTAGCCTCCGCCACCCAATCATGTTTACCAAACCAAGTTCCCTTTGTGTGATATGTTTTCTTAGAAGGCGTTATAACAATCTGCACCCAAGCTTGTTCTCCTTTCTGAAGTGACCCGAAAAGCTCTACTAAAGGAGAAATGGGGTCAACTTTAAATTCCTCTTTTGGATCTTTGTCTAATCCATAATCAACATAAGTTTTTAATGGATACGCTTCTGGTTTCAATAAACCAAATTCACACCCCCAACCATTCCAAGCACTATTTGGAGTTATTTCGTCAACTGCTAAAGTATAATCTTCAACAGCTTTCACTTGCGCCTGAGGATACTGAGCATACATTTGTGTTTCAATTAAACCCCGAAGACGCGTCGGTGTTCTTATATAAAAATGTACTTGCCCATCTATAGATGCAATCTCTAAAGAAAACCAAAACCAAACAGCTCCCTGCCACCACTCTTCTTTACCTCCTTTATAACTAAAATGATAAAGAGCATTCGTAAAAAAAAGTTCCATTGCTTTTGGAGATCTTAAAACATCACGCGGAGGAACTATTTCAAGTAAAATAAAATCTATACCAGAAATAAAATCTTGCTGTATATAATGAAGCCACATTATCCAAGCAAGCTTACCAAGTAAAATAACCCCACCCAAAGCTAGAATCCACCTTGTCACACCATATTGTAAATTATTAGAAAAAATAAGATATAATAAAAACGCAACAATAATCCAAGGCCAATATCTTATTATCCCTTCTTCAATAGAATCAATAAGACTATCTCCTCCTCCACCCTTTTTATCATCAGCCATTTACCTATTTTAATACAAAAAGCAAAATAAATAAAGCAAATGTAAAATCTACGCCATAGTATAAAGTCCGTTTTTGTTCTTTTTGAAATATTTAGGATTAGCAAGGTTAACCAATACAGTATTCTTTTTAAAATACCTTTCTTTCATTACCTTTGCGACAACATCATCTTTAGATAGCGGTCCTTCTTTCTTAAGAATATCTTCGATAACAACACGAGCAATACCTGCTTTATAACCCCATTCAGAAAGAGCATACATTCCACGACCAACTAAAACGAATCGAGAATCTTTTATTAATTCATTGTGGCAAGTGGCATAATGTGTTTTTTTGCCAAAGGTTTTCGAAATCGCATCTGCTACTTCTTTAAAATGTAATGGTGTTCCATGGCGTCTCATTACTAAAAAAGCATAATCTTTAACCCCACGAGTACGAATATTGGGTGAAGTTGCTTTACCCCATTCTCCTAGTCCATTTTTTGCGACAACTTTCGACATAGAAAGCCATCTCTTAGCCATTTCATCATCTCTATACTGTGCAGAGACATCTTTCATTTGATCAAAAAACTTTTTAATCATTTCAGTTTCTGGAATAAGATCTTCATCTTTCAAACTAGTATAAAGTTTCCTTAAAGAATCGTGAACCTTCTCAGTCATAGCATCATCCACACTCCAGCGACTATGAAAATGCTCATCTTCACGATGTTTTTTAAAAGCATCTCCTAATGTTAAAAAGAAATTAATATGATTTTGAGTTGGCTTATCTTTTGAAATATAAGATAGGAATTCGTGTTCAGAAATAATTGAGCCTAATTTATGCATCAATTGTTTAAGTTCTTCAAAGATTACTTGCTCCGCTTTATAAACATCAGACTTTTTAATAAGATTAATGGCTACATCTTCAATCTGCCTGACACGCTCTCTTGTAATGTTATATTTCTTACCAATTTCTTCAAGAGTTTTTCTTTTACCATCAGTAGTTAAACCAAAACGATTCATAATCACATCTGATGCGCGATTTTGAAGGTGTGAAGTTATTCTTTTAGTGACTTTTTTTGGTTTGAAAGATATTGTTGACATAATTATTTAATTAAAAATCATAAAGTTTTTCAAATTATAAAGAATCTTTTTTACTCTCTTTTTGCTTTAGCCCTATCAAGCTCAGTTAAATACTTTTTGCGAAGTCTTACTGATTTAGGTGTAATTTCCAAATATTCATCTCCACTCATTACCTCAAGACCACGCTCAATACTTAAAGTAAAAACAGGGTTTAAAGTTATAGCTTCATCTGTACCAGAAGCTCGCATATTTGTCAGCTGTTTTCCTTTTGTGGGATTTACTGATAAATCATCTCCCTTTAAAACATTACCAATAACCATACCTTCATACACTTCTGTCCCATGTTCTATATACAATATACCACGTTCTTGTAAATTTGCAAGAGAAAAAGCTACAACCTTACCTGCAACCATTGAAGTCATAGATCCATACTCTCGTTTTTTTATTTCTCCAGCATATTTTTTAAACCCTATCACTCGAGAAGACATTATACCTTCTCCTTTAGTATCTATAATAAATTCACTACGATAGCCTAAAAGTCCGCGAGTCGGTATTTCAAAAACAACTCTTACAATACCTTCCTTTTCTACCATATCCTTTATAATCCCACGTCTTTTACCAATCTTTTCAATTACACTGCCTGAATATATCATAGGAACATTAATTACCAACTCTTCATGTGGCTCTGTTTGAATTCCGCATTCTTCTTTTAAAATAACCTCAGGTTCAGATACTTGCATTTCGAAACCTTCTCGACGCATATTCTCGAGCAATATCGCAATATGAAGTTCTCCTCGTCCATATATCTTAAAAAATGAAGGACCCATTCTGTTTTTACCTTGGTCTGGAGAAAAATCAACTTTTAAACCAACATTGATTTCTAATTCTTTTTCTAATCTTTCTTTAAGCTGTCTTCCTGTAATAAATTTCCCTTCACGACCTGCAAATGGAGAATCATTAACCAAAAAATTAAGAGATAGTGTAGGCTCATCAATAGCAATATGTGGCAACATCTCTACACTTTCATCTTCACACAAAGTCTCACCAATATAAATGTCAGGTATGCCAGATATGAGAACAATGTCCCCAGAAACGGCTTCACTCACTTCTTTTCTATTTATACCTTCAAAAGAAAAAAGCTTTGTAATTTTTCCTTTACGAGTTCCATTTTCCCCTTTAACAAAAATCTGACTGGAAGTTTTTATTTTACCAGAATATATTCGTGCAATAGCCATTCTGCCTAAAAAATTATCATAACCTAAATTAAAAACTTGAGCAGACATTTTCTTGTTTTCATCAACACAAACAGATGGAATTTTTTCTAAAATTACATCCAAAAGTGGAGAAAGGTCGTCTGACTTATCATCTAAATGTCTAAATGCTTTCCCTTCACGCCCAATAGCATAAACTGTTTCGAAATTTGCTTGTTCTTCATTAGCCCCAAGCTCAAAAAACAAAGTGAGGATTTCATCGTGCACTCTATGTGGATCAGAAGCTCCCTTATCTATCTTATTTATCACAACTATTGGCTTCAATCCTAATTCCAAAGACTTTTTCAAAACAAATCTAGTTTGTGGCATTGGTCCTTCTACTGCATCCACCAAAAGAAGCACTGAATCAATCGCGCGTAAAACACGCTCAACCTCTGAGCCGAAGTCCGCATGGCCTGGTGTATCTACAATATTTATTTTCGTATCTTTATAATAGATAGAAGTGTTTTTTGAATAAATAGTAATACCACGCTCTTTTTCAAGATCATTTGAATCCATAGATATTCCCTCATCTTGAAGACCACCGTTTTGCTTCATCAGTGCATCAGTCAAGGTTGTCTTGCCGTGGTCAACGTGAGCTATTATTGCTATATTTCTAATTTCCATAAATAATTTTCATTAAAAAAAGCCCCAAAAACATCTGAGCTTTGTTTTATAATAACATAACTTATCTAATTTAACAAATTTTAAGCAACAATCTTTATATTGTTTCTATTACAAAAAATTTCAAGACTTTTTGTTTCTAGATCACAAGATGGCAAACCATATTTTTCAACAAGTGCTGTTAAATCATCTATAGTAGGTTTTTCTAAATTTCTTAATTCTTGACTAAGTTGCTCATTTTTTTCTTTATTACTAACTTCTCTCAATAAATAAGCTTCAAGAGCTAAAATTTGTATATTTACCCAGACAACTTCACTAGCTTTTGCCCAAGCAATAGCTTCCTCACGATTCATTTTTATTTTCCCTGGTCCTTGTTCCATAAATCAATTATAACATAAAACAAAAAGTATTTAATATTTATTTATTTTTTAATAAATTTTTTAATAACTTAAACTCTTTCTCTTTTTTAATTACTTCTTCATAATATTTTTTTTCTTTCCAATAAACCTTATAAGCATTAGCTGACGACTTAGAACTGATAATTCTATATTTATCGTTAATAACTTCAATTGCACAACAATTGTCTATAGCAATAGCAAATCCTGAAATTTTTTTCATCATTTTTCTGAGATCAGTTTTTCGTTTTTCTTTTAAATAATGTGGACAATAAAGAGCGTTTATTAAACCTAAACCAGAAACTTTAATCGAATCTGCCTTAGAATTAGTAAATCTTCTAGAATCTGAATTTCCCCATTTAAACCAACAAATAGATCCAGCACTTAACCCAGAGAGAACAATGCCTTTATTGTGAGCTTGTTTTAAAATTTTATCCAAGCCAGTTTTTCTCCAAGCTTTCATCATCTTTAAAGTATTACCACCACCAACATAAATTATATCTGAATTAAAAACCTTTTTCTCAATTTCTTTTTTATTAGGTTTTTCTTTTATTAAATACAAAACATCCGTCTTGCAACCGAGTTTTTTAGCAAAATATTTTTTAATAGTTTCGTAATATAATTCTGAATCTGAACTAGCAGTAGGAATAAAAAGTAATTTAGGATTTTTCTTTCCCGTTAATTTAATTATTTCTTTATCTATTTTAGTTGTTTCAATGGAATGACCAGGTCTTCCTATTTCACTACCACCGATTGCGATAATTGCCTTCATTTTTATATTATAGCAATTCTAACATCCATCACATAGCAAAAAAAATCTCAAAAATAGGGTTGAAAAGTTTGTGCGTCGGGAAGGATTCGAACCTTCGTAGCCTAAAAGGCGAGGGATTTACAGTCCCTAGTATTTGACCGCTCTACCACCGACGCATTTTTAATTTAAAAAGATCTATTTCTTTCATTATACATAAAAATAATTTTTTGTCTGCATATCTAATATGGATCATACCATGTTCCATTTTTCTACCATCTTTCCGAAAATCTTTTCTAATATAAGGTTTAGAAAATTGTTCCTTAAGAATACCTGTTAATGTACTCCAAAATTTAATTAAAAAAGTAATATTCTGATCTGAATAGCAATAAAGTAGGATTCTAAAACGCTTTTCATCAACTTTATATATTTTTCGCAAAAATTTTAAAAAAATAACAATCATATTAGGATCACTATTGGCAAAATCTATACCCGAACTCTTGGTAGTTTTGTATCCTTCACCCCAATATAATATCAAGCCAGCAAGTTTTAAGTTTTTTTCAGTAACAGATAATTTATTCTTTTCCTGAAAAGATAATTTTTTATTCCAAAAAGAAATTTTATTTGCTTCTTTCCTAGATCTTCTCTTAATTTTATTTTTTCTCATACAATAAACTACGACGTCAATATCAACAGCCAATTTTTGTGCAATTTCACGCATTGTTAGTTTTTCGATGTTGTAGAGTTTATCAACCAAGTTAATTTTATCATTTGAAATTTGAGCCATATCTAATTATAGAAAATAACTACCAAAAGTCAAAGGCGTTTATACATATATCTATTTGTATTTACTAAAAATTCTAAACAGAAGAACGAGAACGCATACGAATTGAGCTTTTGATTTTTCTTGCCCGTCCTTCGGCATGGCCTTTTTTCGTTTGAATTAATAACTCGTTATTTTTTACAGAGACTACAATAGTATCTCCTTTCAAGACTCCGTTACTAATAATGTGTGAAGCAACTGGATTTAAGATTTTATTTTGAATTAAACGATTAAGTGGTCTTGCACCATAGTGTGGATCATATCCTTCTTTTGCTAAATATGACAATGCTTCATTAGAAATTTCAAAATTTATTCCTTTATTCATCAAACGATCTACAACTACTTTAATTCTTAAATTAACTATTTCTTTAATTGCATTTTCTGACAAAACATCAAAAACAATAATTTCATCAAGACGATTTAAAAATTCTGGACGAAAATTATCCTTTAATGCTTCCATAACTTTTTCTTTCATAGTGCTATAATCTTGCTTTTTCGAATTATTAGAAAATCCAATTGATTCCATTTTTTCTACAAATTGTGAACCAATATTGGAAGTAAGAATAATAATTGTATTTTTAAAGTTTACTACTCTTCCTTTTCCATCAGTAAGTCGTCCCTCATCAATAACTTGTAGAAGTATATTGAAAACTTCCGGATGAGCTTTTTCTATTTCGTCAAAAAGTATTACTGCATAAGGTCTATGCCGAACAGCTTCTGTAAGCTGACCTGCTTCGTCATAACCCACATATCCAGGTGGAGAACCAATAAGCTTAGACATTGAATGTCTTTCTGTATATTCTGACATATCAACACGAATAATTGCACTATCATCATTAAACATAAATTGTGAAAGTGTTTTTGTAAGTTCAGTTTTACCAACTCCCGTAGGACCTAAAAATATAAAAGAGCCAATAGGTCGATTTGGATCTCCAATACCGGCACGAGAACGACGAACAACATCAGATACTCTTTTTATTGCTTCATCTTGACCAACAATTCTTTTTTCTAATTCTCTTTCCATTTTCTCAAGCTTCTCACGATCTTCTTCAAGCATTTTAGTAAGTGGTATTCCAGTCCAACGAGCAACCACTTCTGCAATATCTTCAGCGGTAATTTCTTCCTTTAAAATTCTTCGTGATTTTTGTAATTTTTTTAATCGTGCAAGTTTTATTTCAAGTTCTTTTTTTAATGCTGGTATTTTTCCATAGCGTATTTCCGCAGCCAAAGAAAGATTCGCTCTCATTTCAGCATCTTCTGCTTCTAGACGAATACTTTCTAAATCCTTTTTAATTGCACGAATTTCGGCTACAGTTTCTTTTTCATTAATCCATTTTAATTCAAGTTCTTTAGTTTTTTCACTTAAATTACCTATTTCTTTATCAATTTCTTTTATTCTATTTTTTATTTCATTATTTTTTTCTTTAGATTTTTGTTCATCAACAGAAGAATTAATTTCTTTTTTCATTGCTTCTTTCTCAATTTCAAGACGCATTATCTTTCTATGTGCATCTTCTAAAACTGGAGGCTTGTTTTCAAGCATTATTTTAAGTGAAGAAGAAGCTTCATCTATTAAGTCCACAGCTTTATCTGGCAAAAATCTATTTGTAATATAACGAGAAGAAAGATTAACAGCTGCAATTATTGCACCATCAGTAATTCTTACTCCATGAAAAAGTTCGTACTTTTCTTTTAAACCACGAAGAATAGCTATCGCATCATCCACCCCCGGCTCATCAACATAAACTGGCTGAAAACGACGAGCTAATGCGGGATCTTTCTCAATGTGTTTTTGATATTCACGTAAAGTTGTTGCTCCGATGGCTCTTAACTCTCCACGAGAAAGTGCAGGCTTTAACATATTTGAAGCATCCATTGTTCCTTCAGCTCCACCAGCACCAACAATTGTATGAATCTCATCAATAAAAAGAATTACTTTTCCATCAGATCGTTCAATCTCTTTCATAATACCTTTTAATCTCTCTTCAAATTCTCCTCGATATTTTGTGCCGGCTATAAGTAATCCCAAATCAAGAGAAACAAGCTCTTTTTCTTTTAAAGATTCTGGAACATTATTTTTTGCAATAAGTTGAGCTAAGCCTTCTACCACAGCAGTCTTCCCTGTTCCAGCTTCACCTATTAAAATCGGATTATTTTTCGTCCTGCGTGAAAGTATCTGCATAATACGATTTATTTCATTATCGCGACCAATAACAGGATCGAGTTTATCTTCTTTTGCTAATTTTGTTAAGTTGCGAGTATATTTTATTAATAATTTAAATTTCTTTATTTCAGTCACATCAGTAATGTTTTGACGGCGAAGTTCTTCTAAAACTTTTATTACTTGATCTTTATGAATTCTAAATCGTGCCAAAGTCTCACGCGCCTCACTTGTAACTTCAAGAATTGCAATAAAAAGATGCTCCGTTGAAACAAAATCATCTTTCATATATTCTGCCAATCTAACTGATTGTTCAATAACTTGAGCAAGATCAGGATTAAGATAGATTTGATAAGATAATGAAAGAGTACTGCGTGTTTCTGGAAGTTCAATTAATTCTAAAACAGAATCTGTTAAAAGCATTGTATCAACTTCCAATTTATCTAAGATTGAATTAACCATAGATTCTTCGGCGAGCAAAAGTGCCGCTAATAAATGAAGCGAAGAAACATGGTTTACACCACGCTCAATAGCTAACTCATGGGCTTTCTTTATAGCGTCTTTCGCTTTAGTTGTAAATTTATTTAGTGGTGGCATATTTATAAGTTAAAAGTTATAAAGTTGAAAGTTACAAAGTAGGTGTTTTCTGTGTTGTAGTGTCTGTTGGCTTAAGAGAATCTGTAATAGTCTTAATTGAAGCAAAACTTGTTGCATCACCAGACAAAGCAATACCAAGAGCTTCACCATCTAAGTTAAGAACCAAGCCTCCAGAATTTGATTTTGTAACATTAATATAAATATTTTTATTCCCCTCAAAAATAAAAGAAGATATACTACTACCTAAAACTAAAATCTTCTGTCCTATTTTCATTTTATCTAAATCTCCAAAAGCTGGAACAGAAAAAGCTATCTTATTTTTCTCATCTAAAGGGGCTCCAATTTTAAGAAATGAAAATCCTCCTTTCTCTGCAGAAATAAAATCTGCTTTAAACTTACCACTGTCATTCTTTAAATAATAAACTCCTTTATCAGGTACGAAATTACTATCAGATACAACTATTCCATCAAAAGAAACTACAAAACCTCGCCCAACTGAAATTTCAATAGTTTTAAAATCAACATCCTGTATTTCTTTAGTTATAGAAAATACAGATGATTGATTCTTTGCAATCGCATCTACAACCAAGTCTTCCTCTTTTACAATTACTGTCTGCACTGTAGTCTTGCCTTCTATTTGTTGAATTTTCTCAACAGTTTGTTGAATGACTCTATTAATCGGCGCAGTAAAAGACGCTGGTGCTTGTTGCATTAATGTCACAGTTGTTATGCCCGTCGCAATAGATGTGACGAAAGAAAGCAACACTGCCAATAATATAAGTTGTGCTTTATTTAAATCCTTAATATCCATAGCTCAATTATACCACTTTTTTAGTTTAGTCAAAATCTGAAATAAAGTTTTAACAACATAATCAATATCAGACTTTTTTGTATTTCTTCCAAAAGAAAAACGCACTCCACCTATTTCAGAATTTATTTCAGGATGTATGGCTTTTATAACATAAGAACCTTCACTCTTTGAACTTTTGCAAGCACTTTTAGAAGATACCATAATTCCTTTCGCTGAAAGTTCAATAACTAAAAGATCGCTCGGAATATTAGGAAAACTAATATTCACATTATTCGGCAATCTATCTTTCAAACTACCGTTTATTATCATTCTAAAATTCGTTAGAACATTGGAATGAAATAATTTGTTCAAAAAATAATCACGAAGCTTTGTTAATCTTTTTATTTCTTTATTTTTTATTTTTTCTGCTAATTTTATAGCTGTAGAAAATTTTAAAATCTCTGGTAAATTTTCTGTTCCAGGACGTAATCCACTTTCTTGATCTCCGCCACCAAATACATTTTCAAGTGGAACTAATCTCCTTTTATAAAGTACTCCCACCTTCCCTGCTCCTTCTATTTTAGAACCAGACAATGTTAATAAATCAACTCCAAGCTTATCTACATTTAAATCTAAATAATTCCCTGCCTGAACTGCATCAGTGTGAAAAAAAGGAAAATCTTTCTGCTTTTCCTTTTGCTTCCTAAAATGCCTAATTTCTTTCGCAATTTCTTTTATAGGTTGAATTGTTCCTATTTCGTTATTCGCATACATTACTGACACAAGCACTGTATTTTCTTTTATTTCTTTTTTTATTTTTCTAGGATCAATAATTCCATTCGCCTCAACATGCACAATAGAAATTTCCGCAAGTTTTCTTTTTTCTAAAAGTCTGAAAGTCTCAAGCACTGATGGATGTTCTATATTTGTAGTTATAATATGTGGAATAAATTTGTAACGGGTTTGTTGGGTGTTGGACACCAAGAATTCAGGTGTCCAACACCCGTTAATTACACCCTGTATAGCAAGATTATTACTCTCTGTACCACCACTTGTGAAAATTATCTCTTCTACTCTAGAGCCTAAAACTTTGGCAACTTCCATGCGTGCATTAGAGAGCTTTCTTTTCGCATCTATGCCAAAAGAATGTATCGAGCTTGGATTTGCTCCGACACTAGCAGCATAATCAAGATATATTTTATCACCGCCACGGCGGGACAAGTTTGATTTAGACATAAAAATAGTATATATTGAAAATGTATGAATACAAAGCTTCAAATTACTTTTTTCGTTTTAACCTGCGTCACCATTTTTTTTATTTTCTTGGGTGCTATTTGGATTATTGTTACCGAAAAACGATTAAAAAGATTTTTCATTGGCAAAAAAGCAAAGGATTTAGAAGACACAATCAACATACTAGAACAAGAAATTAATAAATTAAACAAAGCAAAAGAAAATATAGAAAAGGAAGTTGTATTAATAAATACTAAACTTAAAAAAAGTATCAGAGGGCTTGAAACAATACGCTTCAACCCATTTACAGATCAAGGTAGCAATCAAAGTTTTGCTATTGGAATGTTAAATGAAGAAGGTGATGGTTTAGTAATTTCAAGTTTATATTCTCGTGAACGAATGAGTATTTTTGCCAAACCTATTAAAGCTGGCATCTCCGAATACGAACTCTCATCTGAAGAAAAAGAAGCACTTAAAAAAGCAAAAGTATAATGGAAAAAAATGAAGAAAAACAAAATATAATTTCTAGACCACCAGTAGTAGTAATTATGGGTCATATTGACCATGGCAAATCAACACTTCTAGATTATATAAGAAAAACAAATATTGTTGATTGTGAAACTGGAGGCATAACTCAATGCATATCTGCTTATGAAGTTGTGCATATGGGTGGAGAAAATAATAACAAAAAAATAACTTTCTTGGACACACCTGGACATGAAGCTTTTTCTAAAATGCGAGAACGCGGTGCAGAAATAGCTGATATTGCTATTTTAGTTGTATCGGCTTGTGAGGGAGTAAAAGTACAAACGAAAGAAGCTTGGAAAACTATCCTTGAAAGCAAAATTCCTTGTATTGTCGCAATAAACAAAATAGATAAAACAGATGCAAATGTAGAAAAAACAAAAAAGGAATTAGCAGAAAACGAAATATATTTAGAAAATTATGGAGGTAAAATACCTTTCGTAGAAATTTCTGCAAAAGAGGGCACAGGAGTAGATGAATTATTATCATTGATTCTCATACTAGCTGAAATGGAAAACCTAACTGGAGAAAATAAAGAAGATGCTTCTGGTTTCGTAATTGAAGTAAATCTAGATTCAAGACGCGGAATCTTGGCAACATTAATCATAAAAAATGGATCAATTAAAAAAGGTATGACAGTCGTTGTGGAAGACAGCATGTGTTCTACTCGCATAATAGAAAATTTCAAAGGAGAAATGATAAATGAAGCAAGTTTCTCTTCCCCTGTGCGTATCGTCGGCTTTGATAAAATGCCGAGAGTTGGCGCACAGTTTAGGTCTTTTCAAAAAAAGGGAGAGGCTGAAAAATATGCAGAAAATTGGCAAAATTCAGGTGTTGGACACCTATATAGGTGTCCAACACCTGAATTAAATAAATCAGATAAAAAAATAATACCAATAATATTGAAAGCTGATGTTGCTGGCTCAATAGAAGCTATTGAAAAAGAAATTGCTAAAATAAATTCAGACCTTAACACTACAGCAAATAAAAATGCTGAATTTAAAATTGTTGCAAAAGGTGTTGGACCTATTTCTGAATCTGACATAAAAGGTGTGTCTTCTGGTCTTGATGTATTAGTTGTTGGATTTAATGTCAAAATTGATAAAAGTGCTCTCGAAGTTGCAGAAAAAAGAGGTATAACAATTTCCTTCTTTGATATTATTTATAAAATGACCGAATGGTTAGAAAAGCAAATGGAAGAAAAAAGACCAAAGATTGAGACAGTAGAAACAATAGGAAGCGCGAAAATTATACGAGCATTCAGTCGTACAAAAGAACGCCAGATAATAGGTGGTAAAGTAATAAACGGACAAATCAATATAAATAATATTGTTAGAATAATGCGCCGAGAATATGAAATCGGTCGGGGAAAAATTGTAAACTTAGAAAAAAACAAAACAAAAACAAGTGAGGTTAGAGAAGGTGCTGAATTCGGAATGATGATTGAATCAAAAATAGAAATTGTTTCTGGAGATATTATAGAATCGTTTTCAATAATACAAAAATGAGTACAGAAAATAAAAGAAATGAAAAAGTAGCAAAAGAAATCAAAGAACTTGCGGCACAATTTCTAGGACGTGAAAATAATAGAACTTCTCTCATCACAGTTACTTATGCAACTTGCTCTCCTGACCTAAAGAAAGCAACTATCTTTATTACAGTACTTCCATCTTCTAAAGAAGAGAATGCTCTAAACTTTGTAAAAAGAAACCTTGGCGAATTACGAGAGTTTTTGAAAAAAAACATGCCAGTAAAAATAATTCCTTTCCTTGATGTAAAGATAGATTTAGGAGAAAAAAATAGACAAAAAATTGACGAATTGCTTCGAAATGGTTAGGATTACATTGTTCTTTAATTTTTAAAATAGGTCTTCTAAAAAAGTTATAAGGCCTGGTAGCCAAGTAGCGTGAGCGTAGCGAATATGTGATTCCTCTGTGCAGAGGCTAAAAATTAATAAGTAAAGTAAAGTTATTTAGTTAGAAAAGTATATGGCCTGGTAGCCAAGTAGCGTGAGCGTAGCGAATATGTGATTCCTCTGTGCAGAGGCTAAAAATTAATAAGTAAAGTAAAGTTATTTAGTTAGAAAAGTATATGGCCTGGTAGCCAAGTAGTAAGGCATTCCTCTGCAAAAGGAATATACGTGGGTGCGATTCCCACCCAGGCCTCACCTAAAACATGTTAGAATATTTTAGGTAGAGAAATAAATTGCTCGGGTGGCGGAATTGGTATACGCGTTCGACTTAAAATCGAATCTCGCAAGAGGTATGGGTTCGACTCCCATCCCGAGCACTGGGAAGGTTTTTTAAAAAAATAATTTTGCGCCCTTAGCTCAGCTGGTAGAGCAGATCCCTCTTAAGGATAAGGTCGAAGGTTCGATCCCTTCAGGGCGCACAAGAAAATTACTTAGTAATTTTCTTGTGCTTAAAATCATGGGCGAGTGGCGTAATTGGTAGCCGCGCTAGTCTTAGGAACTAGTGTCGCAAGACATGGGGGTTCGATTCCCCCCTCGCCCACCACTTGACTTTTATACTGTAATATGCTATACTACCAGTATATGAGTCCCGTTAGAAATTTACACAACGGGAAAACATTATAAAATAAGGACAAATCATCTATCTTTATATGTATTAATACATGTACGAATAGTATGATTTCTAAACGGGATGAGTAAAACAAATAACAATTCAATAAATTATGGCTTAAAATTATTAACTATTTTAGCTTTTGGTTTAATTTTCATACCTTTCAATAGGGCTTCTGCTACAACTAGCTATGTTAATGCTTATAAGAATCCAGTACCAGTAAGTGAGACAACAGAAGAAAATAACCCAAAGCCAATTGTTAGTTCAATAAGTCCAAGTTCTATTAATAAAGGATTAGGAACAAAAACAATAACTATAAGTGGTGGTGGTTTTGTTCCAAGCTCAACTGCTAGAATAAACGGCTCTAATCGCCTTACAACCTTCATAGACTCTTCTCATCTTTTGATCCAAACAAATCAAACTGATATGTCTCGTGCTGATGGATTCTTTATTACAGTCTTTAACAATGCACCTGGTGGAGGATATTCTAATGCAGCATTCTTTACCATAAAGAATCAAGCTGTCTCTACATCTACAAACACGAATAATACTAATAATGATAATTCTTACGATACCTATTCCGAAACAAATCAAATAGAAAATCAAAATAATACTAATGGAATAAATGGTGAGAATAATACTAATGAGACTGATGAGAATTATAGTAGTCTCGCATCAAATGCTATCTTCGGAACAACAGGCTTCCTACCTTCTGGTTTAATACAATGGGTATTGTTTGCGATAATTATTCTATTAATTATTATCATTGTAAGAAAAATCTTTGGTGCTAAAGAAGACTTCGACACATCACTAATGAAACATGCATAACCCAAATATAAAAAATAACTAGATGATTTTATCTAGTTATTTTTTATATTAAATTTAATCAGTAAAGAAAAAACTTTTTACCTCTAATGATTCTGGCATGTATTCAAACACTTGATTGTATATATCACGCAATGTTCCCTTGGCTACTTCTTTGTGTAAAGGTATTACTAAAGTCTGAGTACGTTCATTTATAATTCGTTTTAACTTTACATGACTTCCATGAATTGAATGTTCAATAAAACCACTTTTTTCTAAAAATTTTACTATTTCTTTACCAGAAAGAATTCGTAATTTATTAGGCATAAGCCGTGCGAGGTATTTCAAAATTTGCCAATAAAGATGGCTCAGCAGAAGAAAGACCGACAGAATCCAAATCTTCGTCTTTTATATAAAGCGCAGTTGCTTCTCTGACATTATTTTCTAGTTCTTCTAAGGTTTTTCCAAAAGTAAAAATAGGAAAATCTACCGCTTTTGCACAGTAAAATCCATCTTCATCTTTTTTAATTGTAAATTGAATTATATTTGACATATATTTTTTTATGTAACTACGGATTAATTATACAACAAAAACTAATAAATCAATCTTGACTTTTTCGTTTTCTTGTGATACAATATATAAGTATTCGAGATCTTCGAAAATTCAACAAAAAGCACCTAAGGGTGCGAGGAGACAGTATGTGGATTTTGCTTGTTTGGGCAGCAATAATTGCTGTTCTTGGTATCGTTCTAAAATACTTCATAGTGTCAGTCCCCGAGGTGACGGGACTACTGACTGTGAACGTGTTTACGGGGGGGCTCACCCCCTACGGACCCGGACTCCACTTAAAGTGGCCATGGGAACAAGTCAAGGAAGGGCTCTACATCAATCTCCGTGTAATAACGGAAAATATGGAAGAGACCTACCCGTCACAAGACGGTCCAGCCATGTTGGTAAAGTGGTCGTTCCAATACAGACCATCAGCCGAAGTTACTTATGACGACAATGATAAATCTCCACTAGAAAGATACATTTCGTCAGACGACAACACCATTAAACAGGGGCTCAAAGATGTTGGCAGCAGTATTTTATCGGCCAACATCGCTGGGTTCCCTGCTGACGATTGTAAGAAAAGTCAACAAGCAATCGAGACAGAACTCAGAAGAGAGTTTGAAACCATGGCTCCCACTCCCCAGGAGCTCTATGGTATTGAACTCATCCGTACTTCGCTTGCGGACGTGGATTATGAACCAACAGTCCAGGCAGTTCGGGCAAGCGAACAGGTCGCCGCCAAATTGCGACAAATCGCAACGGCTATCCGGACCGATCATCCGGAAATTAGTCAAAAGGACGCGATGAACGCCGCGATGATCATCCACGGCAAGATAAAAAAAGATGTCGTGGAAGTTGAAGGAAAGGGTGGAGAAGCCCTCGCAGCACTTCTCATCGCAATGTCACGAGGTGGAAAATGAGCGAAACAACTTCAGGACACACTAGCCGAGCGAAAGATCCTAACATAGTTCGAGAGGCCCAAAAGCCAATCGAATTCATTGGAAGAGTCTTTTACACGATTGCACTCGCAATTGTGGTGCTCGCTCTGGTCTTAGGAGTACGCGGATGTCGAGCTCAAAAAACGGAAGCTGCAGAAGCTGCCGCCAAGAACGCTCGCACACATCAGTACGCGCCGGCGACGCCTATCGCCGAGTGTTCTACCCCATGCACTGTTCCAGTACAATGGGCAGAGCCGATCAAGACAGGAGGACGGCCTGTCTTGGTAAAGTTCCACGGAAAGACGGAATGGATCCGTATTTCCGGTCGAGAGGCAGATCGTCTGACTCTCGATCAGTTCAGCCCCGGAGAAGCGGATTTCGCTTCGCCGGACGGCACCCCCGTCCATGTGAAAATCTTTCCGGCAAGATAATACCGGAGCGCCCTGACCCAGCGCAAAAGAGGGTTTCCGCCAGAGGCGGACAAGAGAAAGGAGGGCCTATGAAACATCGCGCGCTTAAGGCCAAGCGTGCACATCAAAAGGGCGGACTCGTTTACGAGACCGCCCTTTCACTATTTCTATTTGTTTTTTATTTTTATCTTTTATTAACTCTCAATAATTCCACGACAAGCGCAACCATCTTATCTTTATGTTTTGGATCGCTTTCTGCTATCAAAAGCGTTAATGCTGTGAGAGCACTCGGATTTATATTTCGCATTGTTTTAATTTTTGCTTTTCTTAAAAACCAAATAAACGCAAATGCACCCGAACGCTTATTACCATCAACAAATGGATGATTCTTGACCATAAAATAAAGTAAGTGGGCCGCTTTTTCTTCAAGTGTTTCATATAATGATTTACCACCAAATGATTGCATTACATTACCCACAATCCCTGCGACACCTCCCTGCTCTCTTTCTTGTGCAAAAATTTCTGTCGCTTCAAAATTTTTAATTAACAAAAAACGCAAATTCATGATAGCTTCACTTAATTCTGTGCCTGTAAGTTTAATTGTTTTTTTGGTAGACCCTATGACTGTAAGTGTCTCCTTATCGTATGCATCAAGCGACACCCACGTACTTGCAAATTCTTTTATAAGCTCAAGTACTGATTTTGGATCAAGAGCTATGTTTTCGGGTAATAGTATCTGAATATCAGCAACTATTTTCATAAATTCATTGTAATTTTTTAAAATTTGCTTACGATTTATTGTGTAACCTTTTATAAGGTGTTCCTTTAATATATTGGTTGCCCACTGACGAAATTGAGTTGCTGTTTTACTATTAACTCTATAGCCAATAGAAATAATAACATCTAGGTTGTAAAACTGAGTATTGTAAGTCTTGCCATCGTTAGCAGTTATTCGGAATTTCCTAATAACTGAATTTTTATTTAATTCTTGATTTTTAAAGATGTTTGTTAAGTGTTCATTTATAGTTGGAACAGTAACACTAAAAACTTCAGCTATCTGTGCTTGTGTAGCCCAAAGAGTTTCACGAGAGAAATCCCCACGCAATTCAATCGCGCCATTTTTTGCTTGAAAAATAACAAGTTTATTATTTATTTTTTTATTTTTCATTCTTTTATTCTACTCGAATTTAAACATTAATTCAATTAATATCAAAAAACCAAAAGGGCGACTCGTGTTTACACTAGTCGCCCTTTCACATTTCCAGCTGAATCTTAAATTCTCCTCTTGAGGAGTACCCTTTAGGGGGAGGTGGAAATACATCCACCCCATCTCGCAAGCGAGCCATCCCTCAAGAGGGGAATAATTTATTGATTTAACTTAACATCTATCTTTGCTCCTCCACTTTCTTCTTGAATCTTTATTCCTTTTATATCAAAAGTGTCTATAATAATATTAAGAATAGTCCAGACTCCGAGCATTATGGTAATTCCAACAATTCCCCAAAGCATATGACTTTTCCCAGTTATTTTTTTCTCTTCGTTTTCTTGATTCATAATAAACTCAAGAACACCATAGAGAAAATACACCACTGCCAAAGCAAAAAGAAATAATATGAGCGGATTTATGATCATACTATTAACATTCGCTAAAAAGGAATTAAAAGAAGCATAAGCTATCTTGGTATAAAATAAATCAAGCAATAAATCCATCCCGTTAGAAGCAGGTCGCGGTCACATAGCCGTAACTTTGCATAGTTAAATTTTTAATATTATTTATATTCATATTTTTCATTCACTGCGACCGCGGCTTCTAACGGGATTCATTCTTATTTATGAATTAATAAGGCACAGTTGGAAAAGTAATATTTTCAGTATTACCAAGTCCAAAGGTATTCTTTAAAATATTTACAAGACCCCACATACCAATGATTACAGCGAGACCAATGATACCGTAGATTATTCTGTTTCTTCCAGTCTTCTTTGCCTCTTCATCACTTGAAATAACATATTGCACTACTCCCCATACGAAATACACAACTCCTAGAGCAATCAAAACAGGTAAAATAGCGCCAAGGATTTCACTGACTTTACACAACATACCTTGAAAAGTTGTGATTGTGCCACTAGTACATGCAGAAAAACCACCAGTGACTTGAGCTAAAGCTACAACAGGAACAAAACTTAAAGCAAAACCAGACAATACAATTAATTTCTTTTTCATAATTTACTTCGCCTCTTCGGCGAATCAGCCGATGAGGCTGAAAACTACTTAATAATAAGCGACCTAATAATCAACTAATAATGTTCTCTAATTATAACATAGATAAAACTAAAATAAAGCAAGAATTTATAATCTATTTGTTGGGAGCAACCGACGGAAGAAATTTTGTATCTATGCCAAAAGTACTCCCAAGAATCCCAACTAGACCCCAAATACTAACCATCACAGTTAGGGCTATAATCCCCCAGATCATAAACTGCTTACCCTGTGCCCTTTTGGCTTCTTCGTCGGCATTAATTATAAAAAACTTTATCACACCCCAAACAAACATAACTATCGCTAGGGCAAAAATAAAAGGAATTATAGAATTGTTTATTAGACAAGTGGTAAAATAATTTAAATAATCTTGAAATTTTGGATTACCGACCAGATTGCAGGAACTTTGATTAGTGACAACTTGAGAAGGTGTTAAATTAACAACACTAGGAGCATTTTGTCCACCAAGATTAAAAGTCTCAACAACAATATTTACAAGACCCCATATACTTACAATAACAGCAAGTCCAATGATGCCATAGATTATCCTCTGTTTCCCTGTCTTTTTAGCTTCTTCGCTATCAGCAATAAAGTATTGCACCATTCCCCAAATAAAATAAATTACTCCCAAAGAAACAAGAACAGGAAGAAGTGTGCTAAGAATGTCGCTAAATTTAACCAAAATACCACCGAAGCCATCAGGTGCGTTTTCTCGAGCAACCTCACCAGTTTGAGCAAGAGCTAAAAACGGAGTAAGTATTGTAAAAGAAAATATTGAAATAAATTTTATTAATTTTCTCATAATTAATTATTGTACTGGTAATCTAGGTAATATATTATAAAGTTCACCAGGTGTTGGAGCAATGTTGTTCTGGTCATTTAAATTAAAAGTGTTAACAACGATATACACCAACCCCCACAAGCTAACAATCACAGCTAGACCAATAATACCGTAAATCATTCGCATCTTTCCTGCCTTTTTCGCTTCTTCATCACTATAGATAACATACTGAACTACTCCCCAGACGAAATATACAACTCCAAGAGCAATTAAAACAGGAATAACATTATTAAAAAGTTCCTGTATTCTAAATAATATACAGTTAAAACCATAACATGTCACACCAACAATCTGAGCATAAACCATAGAAGGAATAAAAGTTGTAAATAAAAGTATTGAAACGAATTTTGATAATTTTCCCATAATTTTTTATATTTGCTAAGGCCTAAAGCCTAATGACTAAAGCCTGTTTTAATTATAATGCAAGCACTGTGTCTGATATAAGCTTAGCAATAGCCCACGACCCTAGGAGTATTGCTGCACCGATTAATGTATAAAGAAGAGCATCTTTCGCTTTCGTAATTGCTTCTGGTTTACCTCGAGCTTGCACAAAAAGAAAGCCACAGTAAATAACAGCAAGAGCCACAATAGGTATGCCTATTTTAAGAAGACCTTCTAGGATTTTCTGAATTAGGGCTGGTATTGAATCTACACCGTTACCAGCTAAAGGATTAATAATTTTACCTATGGTCTTTGGATCAGAGGGAGGAATAGCCGCAGTCGGTTCAGAAGGAGGAGTTTGAGCCAAAGAAATAACAGGTAAAACAAAAAGGTAAGTAAATAAAAGTAACTTTTTCCAATTTTTTTTCATAAATATATTATACCTCACATTAAAAACCAATCCAAGCCCCTTCATAACCCAAAATTGATAATATCAACTTAATGATAAGCCAAGCGGCGGCGGCAAGAATAAGACCAATGAGCGCATTAGTAAAAATCGACTTTGCTTTCGTTCTAGCACCCGCTGCCTCCCCGCCTGCAGTTATTAAAAGAAAACCAGCATAAATGAACATTATGGCAGCGATAGGTATCGCAAGATAAAAAAGAATGAAATGAATGACTGTATTTATAAGAGTCATAAGCTCGTTCCAATTACAATTATCAGTACAAGTAACTAAGGGATCACCTGCTGCTGCAAAAGATAAAACTGGCACAATAAGTATTGAAAATACAAGAATAGAAATTATAAGTTTTTTTATTTTTTGCATTTGATTTTGCGAAATCATGTCGCGTAATCGTCCATTAAAACGCGACATTACTTAATTAATAAAAGACTCATTTTAGAATTCGCATCTTGAATCGCATCCATAGGAGACATATTGTTGGAAAGGACAGCGTTCACCATACCACTAAAGATGTTCGCAGTATCTTTGGGTGAAGGATCAAGCCAACTCTTTGCATAAAGAGCAGAACTATAGAAAATAGGAGAATATGCATCAGATGGCTTTTTAGCAAGTAAGTCCCTGCGCGCTGGCGGAACATTCGTAGCTTTTGCAAACTTAGTAGCAAAATCAGAACCCGACATCAAGCTCGCCGCTGTAAATGCTGTATTGAAATTCTTAGAAAAAGATGAAATAGCCAAACCAGTTACTCTGGCACTAGTTAATTTGAAATTAGAATTTTTAATTTGAGGTATTCCTGCTACAAAAAAGTTCTGATTAGGATTTTTATTTATTAAAGATTGAAGTTCGCTACTAAAACCAAAATAAAATGCTAAATCTTCTTTAGAAAATACATCACTAGAATTAGCAAAAGATCTATTCCAAGAATATGCCGAGTTACTAGGATCTGCAAAATCTGTGTAAAATTTTAAAATTGAAGGAAGATTATAGTTTCCAAATGGTGAAGATAAAGTTGAAACGAAAACTTCATTTTTTTGTGTAATGAGTGGATTACCAGCCTGCATAAATAAAGCCACGAGTATGTCTTTGGCATTAGATACATTTGAAAAATGCCCTAATGCAACGGTACTTTTTATTATTTTATTTGAATCATCTTTTTTATTTAGAGTTGGTATAAGATCAATCAAATCATCCCAAGATGCTGGCGGATATACAACTCCATTAGTATCTAGAATACTTCTATTGTAATACATTACAAGAGGGTCAATAGACATTGGAAAAGCTAAAACACCCTTTGGTGTTAGAAATACTTCCCCTGCTGTCGCAAAAGTGTTTTTAAAAGTATTAAGTGGAGAACTTGCATATGGAATAGTGAAAATTTTATTAGCATAACTAAGAGCTAAGTTGTCTGGAAGGAAAAACATATCCGGACCTGCTCCAGAAGCAAGTGCCTCAAGTAAGTCTAAATTAAATGTGTCGGAAAATTTCTGAACATATTTTACAATAAAAGTCGGATGAATCTTGTTAAAATCCTCTATTACCGGAGCTATTACCTGAGATGGTATTGTACCCCAAAGAACAACAGTTCCTAGACTACCTGCTTCGTTTTTCCCAAGTGGTATTGCTCCAGAAAAAACTAAAATACCAAAAATAGCAGCAGTAATAAATATGATTAGAATTATAAGTTGAAAATTTTTCATCCCTTTCTTAATATCATACCATAATGATGCTCTCCTGCATCAATTTCACGTTCTAAAACAAAACCTTTTTTCTCAAACATTTGACGAGCTTTGTTCTTGGGAATAATTATTTTTCTATCCATAACCGAAGACTCTATCCAATCAATAAATAAAACTCTTCCATTTGGCTTTAAGATCCTTTTCATCTCTAAAAGAAACTGATCTTTATCCTCAACTTGAAAAAGAATATTAGAAGCAATAACAACATCTACAATACTATCACCTATTTTCGTCCCACCAAGCTTTTCAACATTTCCTAAAAGAATTTCAATATTATCTAGATGCGCATCTTTTACTTTATCTTTTATGATTTCTAGAAAATCTTTTTGTAATTCAACTGCATAGACTTTACCTTTTGGTATAAGTGTTCCAAGAGCAATAGAATAGAAACCAGTCCCCGCTCCCAAATCCGCCACAATATCATTTTCTTTTAATTGAAAAGCTTTTAAATTTTTTATCGGGTCAGTGAACATACATATATTATAATATAAAATAAACTTATCCACTAGCAACTATTGTCAAAGGCGGGCTTTGACAATATAATGAAACTATGAATAATAGGGATTTTAAAAAATTCACTTCGGGAAATATTTATCATATTTACAATAGAGGTAACAATAAGGAAAAAATATTTTTTAATGATCAAGATTATAAAGCTTTTCTTTTTAGATTTGGATTATGTTTAGGATTTACCGAAGAAGAATTAAATAAGGAGAAGTTTATAGCTATGCCTTATTCTAGAATTAGAATTACCCAGACAATAAAAAACAACTTTAAACTTCATGTGTTCTCGTTAATGCCAAACCATTTTCATTTAATAATCGAACAAATTGGAGATATTTCAATTTCAAATTTAATGTTAAAAGTTTGTACAAGTTATGTAAGATATATGAATAAAAAATACAAAAGAGTTGGACACGCATTCCAAGATAAATTTAAGGCCATACTCATCGAAAATAACCCCCAATTAATGTGGACTTCAGCTTATATTCACATGAATGCGGTTAAAGATAGAATTGTAAAACATCCGTCAGAATATTTATGGAGTAGCTATAATGATTATGCTTCTAATAGAAATCTATCAATAATAAATAAAGAATTATTGCTTGGAACTTTTGGTGATGTTGAAAATTTCATAAAACAAACATTAATTTATGATGTCAAAGGCGGGCTTTGACATTTTTATATACAAGCAAGTGAGGCAATACCATCACCTCCTCGAAGACGCATAATGGTCACACCTTGAGTCTGTCTACCAAGCGATGAAATATCTTTCAAGGCTGTACGAATTACTTGACCTTTTTTAGACATTGCAATTAATTCTATTTCTTCACCATTTAATACTTTAGCTACAATTAATTTGCCAGTTTTGGGAGTTACTTTCGCAGTCTTCACACCTGAGCCACCACGTTTCTGAACTTTATATTCTTTTAGATCTGTTTTCTTACCGAAACCATTTGCACTCATTGTTAAAAATGATCCCTTAACACTTTCCTTTTTTATTACATCAACCCCTATAACTTCATCAGTCTTCCCTAATTTAATACCACTTACTCCTCCGGCTGTTCTGCCCATCTCACGCACATCAGATTCTCTAAATCGGATAGATTGACCAGAAGCTGTTGCAATCATAACTTCATCACCTTTTTCTGTAACTAATGCAGAAATAAGCTCGTCACCCTTATCCAACCTTATAGCAATAATTCCACTTCTTCTTACATCTTTAAAACTCTCTCCAGACATTTTCTTAGCTGTTCCATCTTTTGTAACAAGCATCAATGAAGATGCAGTTTTACCAAGATCTTTTGGCATTGCTAGAATTGAGCTTACTTTTTCTTCTCCAGAAAGTGCCAAGAAATTCATAATTGATTTCCCACGAGTCGCCCTGCGACCTTCTGGGATATCATACATTTTCATTTGATAAACCTTACCAAGGTTGGTAAAGAAAAGAAGATTACTATGTGTAGAACCAGAAACAAGCATCGTAACAAAGTCTTCTTCTTTAGTTTCAAGATCAATTACACCAACACCACCTCTTTTCTGTATATGATATTCAGACGGATCTGTGCATTTTACATACCCACCAGCGGTGAGCACAAGCATCGTTTCTTTTTCTGGGACCAAATCTTCATCAGAAATTTCTTTTACTCCACCTTTAACTATTTTTGTACGACGATCATCAGTATATTTATCACGAATTTCCGATAATTCCTTTTCAATTATTTTCAATATTTTCTTAGAACTAGATAATAAATCTTTTATTTCTAAAATAAATTTCTGTTTTTCTGCAAGTTCGTCTTCTACTGCTTTTCGCTCAAGGCCTGCGAGCTTGGCTAACTTCATTTCCAAAATAGCACTCGCTTGTAAATCTGAAAACTTGAATTCTTTCATTAAATTCAATTTTGCAATTTGAGAATTTTTCGAAGCACGAATAACAGAAATTACACGATCTATTTTATCGAGTGCTTTTTTCAAACCAAGTAAGATATGCTCACGCTCTTCTGCTTTACGTAAATCATATACAGACCTTCTTTTAACAACCTCTTTTCTATGTCCAATAAATTCCGTTAATATAGATTTGAGTGACAAAGTCTGTGGCACACCATCTACGAGTGCCACCATATTAAAATTGAAATTTGACTCGAGTTGTGTGTTTTTATAAATGTAATTTAAAACTTTTTCTGGATGAGCGCTACTTTTCAAATCGATAACAATTCTAATTTCTTTTGTTGATTCATCACGAAGCCCTTTAATACCATCAAGCTTCTTTTCTTGAACTAATTCAGCAATACTTACTATCAAATTTGACTTGTTTACACGAAAAGGAATTGAAGTAATGATAATAGAAAAATTCCCATCTTTTTGTTCCACTATCTCTGCTTCGCCTCTACATACAACACCACCTCGCCCTCCCGAATACGCATGAAGCATGTCTTTATAACCATAAGCAATTCCACCAGTAGGAAAGTCCGGTCCTTTAACAAATTGCATTAAGTCTTCTGTGGTTGCGTCTTCATTTTCAATTAAATAATTAGTAGCATCAAGCACTTCTTTTAAATTATGTGAAGGAATATTAGTTGCCATACCGACTGCGATACCAAGTGTTCCATTTAAAATAAGTGCTGGAACAGCAGAAGGAAATACTATTGGCTCCTTGCGAGTCTGATCATAATTTGGACGAAAATCAACTGTTTCTTTTTCTAAATCTCGTAAAAGTTCGCTTGAGATTTTAGACATTTTCGCTTCGGTATAACGCATAGCGGCAGCGTTATCTCCATCAATAGAACCGAAATTTCCCTGTCCTAAAACAAGTGGATAACGATAAGAAAATTCTTGCGCCATTCCAACCATAGAATCATAAACAGCAGTATCACCATGTGGATGATATTTACCGAGCACATCTCCGACAATAGCAGCTGACTTTCTAAAACGAGCAGAAGAAGAAAGCCCCATCTCGTTCATAGCAAATAGAATTCTACGATGTACTGGCTTAAGTCCATCTCTAACATCAGGGAGTGCACGCGAAGTAATAACAGACATTGCATAAGCCAAGTAAGATTCTTTCATTTCTGTTACCACATCAACTGGCAAGATTACATCTGTCTGTATTTTAAGATTTTCTTCTGAAGAAGGTTTTTTCGTCATCCTATTGTAAAATTATTACTCTATTATGCTATTATATCCACCTATTATATTATCTTTTAATGCGGAAAACGGTTTCAAATCTTGACTCATTTTGTTTTGATTATCAGAATTTGTTAAATTTGTCCCCAAAGAATAAATCCAAAATAAAAACAAAATAATAGCAAAGACTACCATAAGAATATTCAAAATATGTCTACGGACTTCTTCTGGTTGTTTTCTAATGTGATGAATTATTTTCTTCATAATCTTTTGTGCAGATAGAGCTTTAGACTCTAGATAGAGTCTAAAGCTCTATCTGTTATGTTGCTGATAAAACTATAACCTCTCCTTCTTTATTGTCCAAATCTTTTCTCTTTAATGTAAGCTTGTCTACCACTTCAGCTTTTTCTTCTCCTATTTCTTTAAGAAAAGCTTTAAGCGTACCCTCATCATAATCCATTGGAATTATCATTTTAGGCTCAAGTGATGATGCAAGCTTGGCAGAAGCTTTTGCATTAAGTAAACCGAGCCCATTTGTAGATTCTTTTCCTCCAACTGGAATAAAAAGAATATCGGGACTATTTATCTCTTCGTGTGATTCTTTAGAAAATAAAGGATTCGACAATGCACCCAAAAAAGCAATATTTATATTGTCAATAGCAAGTAAATAAATAGTATTGATATATTTTTTACCACCAACAAATGCTTCTGACAATACTCCTTTAATAAAAATTTCTTTTATTTCATAATCACCGGGTCCGCTAATAACAAAAGGCGCTCGTTCACCATGTGATAATTGTTCTACACCATTATAGTCTGGATGATTAGTAGTTATAAGAGCAATGTCTGAGCCAAAATGCGCATTTATGTCAGTTTTAGAACTCTTGCTGACAGGATTAAAAGCTAGGACCATTTCTCCTTGCTGAATCTTAAAAAACTGTTTGCCGAAATATGTTATTATCATTATATATATTATATCATAATTTAAATTTAAAATCACTCCACAAATACACTAAAATAGAAGATCTAGCCTCACCCCTTTCCCCTCTCCATTTAGAAAATGGAGAGGGGTGGATGCGAAGCAGACGAGATGAGGCATCATAATTTAGAATTCCCCTCATCCCCTAGCCCCCTCTCCAAGCTAGCTTGGAGAGGGGGTAAAATACATGTATACTTTTCAAATGAACAAAGTAAATTCAGTAATCAAGGTTCGCTATTTACGCCACGAGGAAACTAAGGCAGAAAAAATACTTTGGAAAGAATTACGGAACAGGAAATTAAACGTAAAATTCAGAAGACAACATCCAGTTGATAGATTCATCTTAGATTTTTATGCTCCAGAAATTAAACTTGGCATAGAACTTGATGGATTTTCACACAAAGAAAGTCGAGAATACGACAAACTAAGAACAGAATATTTTGAATCTCTTGGTATTAAAATTATCAGATTTTGGAATATAGAAATTGAGCAAAATTTAAAAAGTGTTATTGATAAAATAAAAAAAAATTTGATACTTTAATATTTTTAATATATTATCTAAACATGTTACCTGATGAAAATTCTTTAAGATTTATAGCCGTATTAAATAAAAAAGTTGAAACTGGGAAGCTCATGAATGCTTTAGGCCATATGTCGGCTGGTCTTTGACAGTGGGAACATCTAATGATCAAATTGAGAGAACAAAAAATACTCCGGAATTAGAGCTTGAATATTGGGGAATTTGCTTGTTTGGCAAGACTTCTGAATTAAAAGAATTCACAGGCAAGTTTTCATTATTTAATTAGTTTACTATGTATTTTCCCCTCTCCATTTTCAAATGGAGAGGGGTTAGGGGTGAGGTTGCATTTTTACTGATTTCGTAGTACTATACATCCTAGTTAAATATATTTATTAAAAGCAGGATTTGGGGTAACCCTCTAGACTTCGGTCGGAGAACCTGAACCTTATATCCGCTTATGGCGGATGTTTTAATTTAAATCAAATTTATGGATATAAAAGAAGAAGAAAAAGAAAATTTAGTTTTAAATTCTATTGTTGAAAGAAGTGCAAACAGACCAGAAGTTGATTCTCTAGTAGAGGGTCCTGTAATTTTAGTAGAAAAGTCTTCTGTTTATGTGGACTTGGCGCCTTTCGGAACAGGTATTATTTATGGCAGAGAGTTTATTAATGCCAAAGATGTTATAAAAAAAATAAGCTTAGGAGACATCATCAAAGCAAAAATAGTTGAAATAGAAAACGAAAATGGTTATATAGAACTTTCTCTCAAAGAAGCAAAACAAGCTCTGGCTTGGAGTGAAGCTGAAAAGTTTATTAAAATAAAAAAGATTCTAGATTTAGAAGTTAAAGATGCAAATAAAGGAGGACTAATCTTGGAATGGCAAGGTATTGTAGGATTCTTACCTGCTTCTCAACTTAAAGCGGACCATTATCCTCGTGTCTTAGATTCAGATAAAGATAAAATCTTAAAAGAATTAAAGAAGCTTGTCGGTCAACATATTTCTGTAATGATTATTTCTACACTTCCAAAAGAAGGCAAACTAATCTTTTCTGAAAAAGATAATAATCCAGAAGAAAAAAAGGAAATCTTAAGTAAATATAATGTTGGAGATAGTTTAGATTGCACTATTGCAGGAATTGTAGATTTTGGAATATTCTTGAAATTGGAAGACGGATTAGAGGGACTTGTTCATATTTCTGAACTTGATTGGGGACTTGTAGAAGATCCACGATCTATGTTCAAAGTAGGAGATAAAATAAAAGCTAAAGTTATTGAAATCAAAGATGGTAAAATATCTCTTTCAGTAAAAGCTTTAAAAGAAAATCCTTGGAAAGAATATGAAGGTAAATTAAAAAAAGGAGATATTATAAAAGGAGTCGTTATTAAATACAATAAACATGGCGCTCTTGTCTCTATAAAAGAAGGCGTAGCAGGACTTGTACATAATTCAACTTTCTCTTCTGAAACAGCACTTCGTGCAAAATTAGAACTTGGAAAAAATTACAATTTCCAAATTACTCTCTTTGAGCCCAAAGATCAGAAAATGACTTTAATACATTTAGAATAAGAAAACTAACATAAACTAAAAAACGGGAGCTTGCTCCCGTTTTTTAGTTTATGTTATGTATTTTTTATAGAGACCACATCTTCATCACCAATTGCATCCATTATTTTAATCACTTGATCTGCATAATACTTAACAATTGAAGGTGGATTATATTTTTGTAATATTTCTTTTGTGGTCTTTCCAGCATAATGATGATCTGTATTTGGATTATTACCACCCAAGTTTCTAGCTACAGTTTCAATAGCTTGTTCATTTGATTTAAATCCAATTTTACAAGAACCCCAACCGAAAGCATTATTTGCCACCTTTTTACATTCAAATTTACCACCAGTTGATTCTCGCACAGCAATAGCTGGCAAAAGACGCCAATCAAGATCATTTTTCTCAGCTTCTTGCACCATTTTCATACCAATACCAAAAAGTGGCATATCGTGTTCTTTAAAATAAGCATCAATTAAGCGAGCTTTCTCTACTTGAGCTTTTAAGAGTTCTGCTTCTGGAAGAATAGCTTGATTAAGAGCCAGAATTCCATTAGCTTGAATATTAACTTTTTTAACCAATATATTTTGTGAAATCTCAATATTATGAATACCTAAAAAAGAAAGAGGAGAAGTCATAACAGGCAAGAAAACAAGAGCTTGCACAAAACGTATTAGATTGTTTGTTTTCATATTAAAGCGGTATTTGCTCCGCCAACACGAGTATGTCTTATCAGCCACTTTGTGACTAAAACTAAAAAATCCTTAAATAATAAGCTTTTGAGCTATACTAAAAGGATATATTATATATTAGCATATTGAAACCTAAAAGTCAATAGTTATGCAATATTTTTACCATATGTCAACATAAAAATACCTTGTAAAATAAGGATATATTAATACCTACCTATTGACAACTAGCTACAAAAATAGAATAATTAATAGCTTGTGGACAAACTTAAACAGTCTTAAAAACTTTCTCAGTCACTTTGTAGGCTTCCCCTGCTCCCATTGTTACAAAAACATCTTCATTCCCCAAATTAAGACTACGAATAAAGTCTTCAGCTGATAAAAAGTCTTTAAAAGCTGTTGCTTCTCCCTTGTGATTCTTGATAGCCAGAGCCAGCTTTTCACTTGAAATTTCTGGATCAGGACTTTCTCGTGCAAAATATATCGGTAAAATATAAACCCTATCTGCTTCATCAAAACAAGTGACAAATTCATCAAAAAGAGCTTTCGTCCTACTATATAAATGAGGCTGAAAAAGTACAGTAATCCTTTTGGCCTCGCCCGCCGTAGCGTGAGCGAAAGCGGGATATAATTCTCTAAGTCCAGACAAGCTTGCTCTCACTTCTGTGGGATGGTGAGCATAATCATCATAAATAATTACACCCTCTTTCGTTATTCCCTTTTTTTCAAGTCTACGCCAAGTACCTTGAAAATTGGATAACGAAACATCAGCCTGATCTTTTGAAATTTTTAAAATTGAAGCTACAGCAAGAGCACAAGCAGCATTCATTCTGTTAAAATCTCCAGGCACTGAAAGTTTGGGTACTTTATCAAGATAAGTAGTATAGTCTACAATTTGTATATTTTTACCTGTTAAAACTTTTTTTATAGAATAATTATTTGCATCACAAACAATAAAACTTCTAGTTTGATCTACAAGTTTACTAAAAGCATTTTCAATGTCTGCTAAATCTTTATAATAATCTAAATGGTCGGGCTCTATATTTGTAATTACTAAAATTGTTGGATTAATATTTAAAAAAGACCTTTCATATTCACATGCTTCTACTACAAAATACTCGCTTTGCCCGACAATTAAATTAGATTTATATTCTTTTAAAATACTTCCTACAATTATTGAAGGGTCTAATTTTGCATCTATTAGCATTTTACCAATCATGGCTGTAGTCGTAGTCTTGCCATGAGTACCAGAGATAGCAATTGTGTATTTATTATTTGTCACATAATAAAGCATCTGTGGATAGCTTTTGTATAAAATACCAGAATTCTTTATCTGCTCAAAAAGTTTCGGATCATAATGAGGGATAGCAATAGTATAAACAATCAAATCCACATCGACAGGTATGAGCTCAAAATCTTGACCAATGGTTATTTTAATTCCAAGCTTAGATAGTTCATTTGTTAATTCATTCTCGGACATATCGGAACCCGAGACATCCTTGCCTTCCAAAAACATCATTCTAGCAATAGCAGAAATGCCTATACCACCAATTCCAACAAAAAATACTTTTTTAATTTTTGATAAATCTAAATCCATATTATTTAATTATAGGTGTTGGACACCTAAAAAATAAAAGAAGAATCTGTGTGTATATAGAAACATTTTACAACATTTTTTTTATAATTACTATCTGAGGAATACTCACCCATTTCAATCAAGTCTTCTGTTTTTATTATTATAGGTATTATAGGTGTCCAACACCTAAATGATTAAATAGTCTCAAATAAGTACCCTTCTGGTAATATCATCTCTTCTCTTTTATTTTTAATAATCTCAGCGATTTCTTTGCAATGTTTTTCAAACAATGGAACACTTCCAAATTTTTCCAATATATATTTAGTAGTTTTAATTTTATCTAATAAATAATAATTCCCTGTTTCAATTTCTTTTATGCTTGATTTTGTAAATTTCTTTTTTTTATCTGAAATATTATGAATAAAATCATTATAATTTACATATCCAAGAAGAATGAGCAAATAATCATCATTATCCACATGAATAGACTTAAATCTACCTTGAAATAAGGATCCAGATCTCTTTTGTTTATCATTAAAATAATTTGTATATCCACCAAGCAAACGTTTCATAAATTCACTAACACCACCATCTATTTTTTGTTTTAAAATAAAATGAAAATGATTTGGTAAAATATTATATGAAAGAATTTCAACTAAGGGAATTATTCCACTAACTAAATTATTTTTATTTTTTTGAAGTTTGCATTGATATATGCTTCCAACTGGCTTTTTAGTATTAAAATATTTCATACTTATTAAAAAACGCTCTAAATCAAAACTAGTCGAAAAGATATCACGTTTATCTACACCTCTATTATATATATGGTATATTTCTTCATTTATTAAAGGTGTTTCTCTCATGTTTTTTAATTATAGGTGTTGGACACCTAAATTTTTTACTATTTTCGTAAATTGATCTCCCCTATCATATTCATTATCAAACATATTAAAAGATGCAAAAGCTGGAGAAAGTAGCACTATATCCCCACGGCTGGAAAGCATCATGCCACTAGTGACAGCTTTTTTTAAACTGTTTACTTCAACATATCCTTTGATTTTATTTTTCACTCTTTCTGTGCCCGTTCCTGAAAGCAAAATAACTTTCTTGCAATACTTTGGAATCTCTTTGAGCAAATCACTCATATTTAAATTTTTATCCGCCCCCCCAGCTATAAGTATAATATTTTTCTTCTGACCAAGAGTTTTGAGCGCAGCGATAGTTGCCTCCGGCGTCGTAGCTGTGGTGTCATTATAATACTTCACACCTTTTATTTCTTTTAATAATTGCATTCGGCCTTCTACCCCTTTGAAATTTTTAAGAGCTTTTTTTATTACTGCATCTTTTATGCCAAGAATCCTTGCCACTTCTACGGCCAAAGATGCATTTGCTATATTGTGTTCACCTGCTATGCCAAAACCCCAGCCTTTTGGAAGTTCTGTTTTAGATAAAATTATTTTACTTCTAATTTTTCCACCCCATTTTTTAATAAAAGGCAAAGTTTGTTTCCCCACTATTAGTGTATCTCCACTTTTTTGATATTTAAAAATATTTATTTTATCAGTAAAATACTTTTTCATACTATTTTTATAATAAACCATATGATCAGGGAAGAAAGTTGTAAAAACAGCAATATTGGGTGAGATTTTATTATCACCAAATCCTTGAAGTTGCCATGAATCTAATTCTAAAATTGCTACTTCTTCATTCTTTACTTTTTTTAATAATTGAAGATTAGAAATACCACGCACATTTCCTCCTAAAATTATTTTCTTTCCAGCGTATTTAAGTATATGTGCAATTAAATGTGTAACGGTAGATTTACCTCGTGTTCCCGTCACGGCAATAGTATATATACGAGAAAGCTTAACAAAAAGTGTTGCACTCATTTCAATTGGAATTTTATTCTTTTTAGCTTCTTTAATATAAATTGAATCAAGTGGTACTCCTGCAGCTTTTAAAATCAAATTAGAATTTTGAAAATCTTCTAATCTATGTTTACCTAAAACAAATTTTATATTTTTAAATTTTCGAAGCTTTTCAAGCGACGGCTTGAGTATGACTGAAGATTTTAAATCTGTAATAGTTAATTTCGCTCCACATTCAGCTAAAAAAATAGCATCCCCGACACCACGCCCAAGTAAACCCAAACCCATAATGGTTATCTTTTTATTATAAAAAAATTGTTTAAAATTAATCATAAGCTTTTTTAAATTCTTCCATATCATCAAAATGATACTTAACTCCTTTTATATCTTGGTAGTCTTCGTGACCTTTACCAGCACAAAGTATAATATCTCCTTTCTGTGCTAATTTTACACTTTCTAAAATTGCTTCATGACGATTTGCAATTGATTTTACTTTCTTTGACTCTTCTCCATAGAGCTCTGCCATCATATCAGCAATAATTTTATTAGGATCTTCACTCCTTGGATTATCCGAAGTAAAAATTGAAATATAAGACAAGGCTACGCCAATTCTGCCCATCTTGGAACGTTTTAATGGATCACGATCACCCCCACAACCAAAAACAGAAATAATTCTACTTGTTTCTTCTTTTATTTCTTTTATAGCTAAAAGAATTTTCTCTAAAGCATCCGGTGTATGTGCATAATCTACAATAACTAGAACTCCATTCTTAGATGTAAAATGTTCAAAACGTCCACGTGGTGGTTTTATATTCTCTAAAATTTTATTTACCTTTTTAATATCAAAACCAAGAAGAGACGACGCACTCCAAACGGCAAGCAAATTATATGCGTTAAATTTTCCAATAAGTTTAGAATTTATTTTTTCATTATTATTAAAAAGAAGTTCCAGCCCAGAAAAATCAATTTTCTTAATCTCTCCGTGGAAGAATTCTTCCCCGAGGTCAGACCTAGGGGAATTTCCCCTAGGTCTGACCTCGGGGAAATCTTTAAATCCATAAGAAAACTTTCTAGCTTTTATTCCTTCTAACATCTTCACCCCATATTCGTCATCAATATTAGAAAGAGCAAAAGCATCAATATCTAGCATTTTAAAAAATTTCTTTTTCGCCTCAAAATAATTCTCAAAATTCTTATGATAATCAAGGTGGTCGTGCGTTAGATTTGTGAAAATCCCACCAACAAAATTCACACCCCAAACACGATTCTGATCAAGCGCATGAGAACTTACTTCCATAAAAACATATTCGCAATTAGCATCTACCATTTTTTTAAAAAGTTTTGTAAGTGTTATAGAGTCAGGTGTTGTCCCAGGCATAGATTTACCCCCATTAATACTTATTCTTTCTTCATTAATTAAATTCTCTACTGTACTTACTAAACCTGCCTTATAACCAAGCTCTAAAGCTATTTTATAAAGAAGAGAGACTGTTGTCGTTTTACCATTTGTTCCTGTGACTCCAATAACTTTTAATTTTTTTGAGGGATTACAATAATAATACATTGCAAGAATAGATTTAATTCTCCACCAAACTATCTTTAATTTTTTAATTAAAAGTTTCATACTAATTTTTCTAAAAAATCTTTTAATTGCATAATGGGTTTTATTTTTAAATATACAGTCTTATGATCTTCTTCATTTTGTTCCGCTCTAGTAACATTAAAACCTTCAGGAATAAATATTCTATCAAAACCATACCCGTAACTACCAGCTGGTTTTTCAGAAATCATACCATTCATACTTCCTTCAAAATAAACTTCTTTTTCTCCATCAAAATAACCAAACATACATTTTGCTACTGCATTTCTGTCTTTGCCATCTAAAAAAGAACAGATATCTTCCTCCGACATTTGTTCAAGAAAGTGTTTTATAAATGGTCCTGGTAATTTACCCAATGCTTTAAATTCTAGACTCGTGTCTTCAACCACAACAGGCTTTTTTATTAAATCATAAGCCTGTCTTAATTTATGTTTTACAATTTTTCTTAAATCAAAAGATTGTATTTCGTCAAGATCAATTTTCTGATGTAAAATTGGATATCCTAAATAATTCGCCAAATATTCCGCCTTTTTTTGGTTACCCGTGATGTATGTTATCTCTTTCATCTTGATTTTATTTTATTTTTACTAAAACTTCCTGTACTACTTTCTGAAATCGTTCAATTTCTTTTCCATCCAAAACAATATTTTCTAAAAACATATGTTTCGGTCTAGCCCAAATAACACCATCTTCTAAATGCATATAGATAACCATATGCTCTTTCGACTCACTATGAATTGCTTCAAAAAGAACTTTAACTTTAGTTCCTTTATAATGTTTATAAACTGCGCCAATTTCTAAGCTTTTCATAATATTTTTTATTATAATATTATTTCCCGTGACACTTTTTATATTTTTTACCACTTCCACAAGGACAAGGATCATTTCTGCCTACTTCCTTTTCAGCTTTTCCTGTAACCTCACTCGGCTCACTATGGCTCGTAATTAAAGTTTGTTTTGGTGTATTTTTTTCTTCTTTCGCATTTACGACATTTTCAGTATTTATTGTACTAACCAAAGAAAAAACTTGCTCTTTAAAAACTTCTTCCATTTCTTTAAACATAGCTAAACCATCTTTCTTATATTCAACAATGGGTTCTCTCTGCCCATAAGCTCGCAAATTGACCGATGAACGTAAATAATCCATCGCTTCTAAATGTTCCATCCAAAGAGTATCAGTTGTATAAAGAGCAATTCTTCTAACAGTTTCCAAAAATGCTTCTTCACCCAATTTCTTTCTTTTTTCTTCTATTATTTTTTCTACTCCATCTTTTCCTACCACAATATTCTCTAACAAAGCTTCGATTTCTATTTTATCTGCGCGTAACATTTTCTGTCGTCTTTCATAAATAATTTTACGCTGATGATTCATCACATCGTCATATTCAAGAGTATGTTTTCTAGCATCAAAATGAAAACCTTCAATCTTTGCTTGCGCTCCTTCAAGTGTGCTATTAATAAAACGATTCTCAATAGGCATATCTTCCGGTATGCCAAAACGCCCCATCATTGTTTTTATTTTTTCTGAACCAAACACTCGCATTAAATCATCTTCAAGTGAAACATAAAACTGTGTCGCCCCAGGGTCCCCCTGTCTACCAGAACGACCTCGAAGCTGATTATCAATTCTTCTTGCTTCATGTCGTTCAGTACCTAAAACAAAAAGTCCACCAACACTTTTAACAAATTCATACTCGAGGGATATAATAGGATTCCCTCCAAGCTTAATATCTATTCCACGACCAGCCATATTCGTCGCAATAGTTACAGCACCACGACGACCCGCTTGTGCAATTATCTCTCCTTCTTTTTCATGATTCTTGGCATTTAATATTGTATGATTCACGCCTTCTTGTTTTAAATAAACAGAAAGAAGTTCATTTTTCTCAATTGAAATAGTACCAATCAAAACTGGAGTCCCTTTTATATTTAATTCTTTAACCTTTTTAGCAATAGCTTGAAATTTTCCTTTTTCTGTTTGAAAAATTAAATCTGGACGATCCGTACGAACAACAGGACGATTAGTGGGAATTACAATAACATCGAGTCCATAAACTTTTAAAAATTCTTCAGCTGAAGTTGCTGCTGTTCCAGTCATACCAGAAAGTTTCTTATAAAATCTAAAATAATTCTGAAAGGTAATAGAACCAGAGGAACGAGTTTCTTTTTCAATTTTTACTCCTTCTTTAGCTTCTATGGCTTGATGAATACCCTCGCTCCAACGTCTGCCCGGCTGAAGACGCCCAGTAAAAGGGTCCACAATAATAACTTCTCCACTTTTCACGACATAATCCCGATCACATTCGAAAACTGCTTGCGCTTTTACAGCTGTTTCTAAATGGTGAACATATTTAATACCTTTTTCTGTATAAATATTTTCTACTCCAAGAAGTTTCTCGGCTTTAGTAATACCAACATCAGTCAAAGATATAGCCTTTAATTTTTCATCAACTTCATAGTCCGTATCACGCTTTAATTGTTTCGCAATTTGATAAAATTTAACATAAAAATCTTCTGAATCACCAGATGCAGATGAAATAATAAGTGGAGTGCGCGCTTCGTCTATTAAAATAGAATCAACTTCGTCAACAATTGCAAAATTATGTTCTCTTTGAACAAGGTCATTTATATTTGTTGCCAGATTATCACGCAAATAATCAAAACCATATTCATGATTTGTGCCATAAGTTATATCAGTAGCATATGCTTCTTTTCTAGAACATTGTTTTAAGAAATCATAAACAATTTTAAATTCTCCAACATCATCTCGCTCTTTATCCTCTTCTTTGTGTGTAGCATCATAAAGATAAGAAACATTGTTTGAATTAATAACACCAATAGTTAATCCTAGAAAATCATAAACTTGACCCATTAAAACTGCATCACGACGAGCAAGATAATCGTTCACCGTAACAAGGTGGGCGCCTTTACCAGTTAAAGCATTTAAATAAAATGGAAGTGTGGCAACATTTGTTTTTCCTTCACCAGTTTTCATTTCTGCAATTTTACCTTCATGAAGAGCTATCCCTCCCACAAGCTGGACATCGTAAAGCCTAATTCCTAAAGTCCTTTTCTGAGCTTCCCTAACCAATGCAAAAGCTTCTGGTAATATATCATCTAGACTTTCTCCCTTCGTTATTCTATCTTTAAATTCTAATGTCTTTTTGGGAAAATCTGAATCTAATAATTTCAAAACAGACTCTTCTAAAGTATTAATTTTAAAGACTATTTTTTCGGTATTTTTAATGAATTTTGAGCTTTCATCACCGAAAATCTTACTATATAAACTCATAAATATATATTAACATAAAAATAAAAAAACTTCCGACTTTCGACGGAAGTTTTTTTATGAAGTGGGAAAAAACTATGCTCGCTTCTTTCCCTTTTTTGCTGCCTTCTTTACTACCTTCTTTCCTTTCTTTTTTGCTGCCATTTTTTTTGTCGCGCGCGCGAAATTAATTTTCTAATTTTAGTTTGCAATAAAACGACCAAAATATTTATTGCTTCAAACTATTTTAATTATCTCGCATAACAAAATATAATACAATACTTTTTTAGTAAAACTGTGGATAACTTTCAATTTTTTATTTTTGAAAAAATTTTTTAAATTAAGCACATCATCATCAACAAAATAATTTAAAAAAAATAAAAAAAATTATTTTCATTTGAAGCGGGTGATGGCGAAACTCCAACATATGTGCCTATGTGAGTGCGACCACCCGCTACAGATAAAAATAATTTAATTTATTATAACATATAGCATCTAAAATACTATTTCACTTTATTTAAAATATGTTCTACCACATGATGCATTTTTGCACCGACAGATTCACAAACTTGTGAAAAATGAGAATCTTGTTTCAAATCTGGAATTCCATCAATTTGCAAAAGATAAACTTTACCATTTTTTGTTAAAATAAAATCTATCTTTAAATAATGTTTTACACCAATGTGCTTATATAAATCTTTTGCCAAAAAAGCTAGCTTGTTCTTCTCTTCATTTGAAAAAATACCATAAGCATTACCTAATGGAAAAGTATAAATTTCTTCATTACGAAAATAAGGGACAGAATGAATTGAAGCAACTTTACCTGTGATAAATTCTTCTACTAAAATAGACTTTTCATGATTAACTCCATCTTCAATTGCACCGACCAATTCATTAAATGTTTTTGCTAAATGTATACCCATATTAGAATCAGTAGTAAAAGATTTCACAATCCAAGGTGATGAGAATTTCGCATGGATTTCTTTTGCTTTTTTAATTGCATATTTATTTTTATCACCATCGAAATCTTTTTGATATAACGGTAGAACAATAGAACGAGGCATTTCTAGACCAATTTCTTTAATATGCTCGCGTAAAAGATCTTTACTATTTTCTAAACTAGAAGGAAAAGAACCCATACTAATATTCAAAATAGATAAACTGTTTAAAATATGTGAAAATTTAGAATGTGTAACATTCCAAACTATGTCAACTTTATGAATTAAGTCTGCTGGATTTATTGGCAAACCATTACAATGCCAAATATTATTTTTATCAACTAAAATATCAATTACTTTATACTTATCTGACAAATTTTCTAAAATATAAGAAATAATCTCTCCACCTTTTTGCAAAGAAGAATGGTAATTATCCCCCGTTCCACCGCGCAAGATGCCTATTCTTTTCTTTTTTATTTCCAACACTCTGATATTATACTATAAAATATTATTTTTATTCCAATTCTACTAGACAAGACCTAATAGAGACATCATATATCAGCCATAGCGTAGATTGAATTTAGATTAAAATATAACGCAAAAATTTCACTAAAAAGATAGTGGTATGTCTTTCCAAGTTTTACCTGACCATTCTTGGAAGCCTCGTCCTTTAAATTCATGCAATAATACACCATTTTTTTTAACACTTCCCTCATACTCCACAATTTGCTCCGAGACAATTACTTTCGGCAAAAATGAACTAATTTTCAATCCCGGACTATCATGATAGAGCAACTTACTAACAAATTTTATTTCATATTCTTCATTTTTTATAAAAAAACTATTTTTAATAGGAATTTTTACACCAATAGTTTCATCTTCTTTCCATTCTAAATGTTCTACTTTTGTTTCAACATTTTCTAATCTTATTAAATGCTTATCTATAACCAAATAAAGATACGTGGATTTTATTTTCTCTAAACCATACAATACTCCAAACACCAAAGAAAAAGACTTTTCATTATATTGACACCATTCATATCTAGAGAAAAACGGCATCATTTCACCCCAATTAGTATCACTATAACCAAGACCATCAATATGAAAAGTTTCTTCTCCAATAGTAATATCCCCTTTCACTTCTGCTCTTGGCATTTTAATAAGCCAATTCATCTTTTCCCAAATTAAAAAACCAGGATTAACATCTTGAAAAGCTTCGATAGATGGAGCCTTTTGTTTATAATTTAAGGTCCATGAAAAATCTTTATCTTGACAATTTAGTTCGTAATGATAAGAATCCTTTTCAATTATTTTTGCATTACCCATACGCATAGAAGCAGAAACAGCGTCTAACTCTATTTGATCTATTTCAATTTTCTTTACTAAACCATAAGAAACACCATCTTTTAATATCCTAACTATAAGTCGCCCGCCACTTAAATTCGTTCCTTTTTCTGGATCTAAAATATAATAAATAATATAACCTGAGAGATCTTTCTGAACAAAATTAAAATATTTCCATTCAGTATAATTTTTACGATTTTTATTATTTTCAAAATCTAAATAATGCCAACGATCATCGTGTGGCTCATCTTGTGTTTTTAATTTTATAAATTGTGACATAATACAATTTTAACAAAAATATAAAAAATCTACAAACAAAAAACACACTGATATATGTATGTACATTACCCAAAGCTATTGCAAAAAAGTTAAAATTAATATATCGTAATAGACGACAAAGCTGGTTTTTTGACAACCGAAAAAGTCAGAAACATTTCACAGAGGAGGGTAACACGTGCATTATTTTTTCACGAAGAAAGACTTCGAGGGCATGAACCGCGAAATCGCCAATACATGCGATCGCATTAAAGATGCCGGAAGAGAAATGGGGTTGAGTTGTCAGGAGGGTGCGGAAACATTCCACGACAACTTCGCCTACGAACAAGGCCAACGGGACCAAGAAATGTGGTCCGATCGGGTTCGGGGGCTCGTCCAAATCAGGAACCACGCCCAAATCATCACCCCAGGAGAAAACATTGGACAAGTGAGAATCGGGCGCGTAGTCACCGTTCGAGACCTGAGCTTTGGCACGGAGAAAGTATTCCGAGTCGGAAGCTATATGGTCTTCAGAGAGAGTGAGGAAGACGAGATCCCTACGCTCTCTTACGACGCCCCCATGCCTAAATCGCTCATCGGAGCGAAAGAGGGCGAAGAACGCGAAGCGTTCTTCGGTGGCGAAAAACACCATCTCGAGGTAGTCAAAATCGAGTAACTCATCAAACACGACCTTCCCTTGGTGCTCTGCATTAAGGGAAGGCAACGTGTATTATTTATATTTTTAAAATAGTTTTTTTTATTTCTCTGCTAATTTTATATTTTAAAAAATCTTTTTTTAGAACCCATGCAAAATTCTGATGTTCTTTGCTTATTTTAACCTTACATTGTCCTTTCACTTTTACTAGAAAATTTATTTGGGTAGTATCTTTTATAATGTTGTTTTTTTCTATTATATATTCAAAAATGTTTATTGGAGCTATAACTTCAATATTTAATCCTGCTTCTTCGCGAACTTCCCTTTTTAAAGCTTGTATAGAAGATTCCAAATTCTCTCTTTTTCCACTTGGCAACTCCCACAGACCAGGAAAAATATCTTCATCTAAAGATCGTTGTAATAATAATATCCTATTTTTATATAAAATTACAGCCGCAACTACAATTTTTTGAATAATATTTTTAGACATTTGAAATTTTATCAAAGTTATTTAGAACCTTCTTAATCCCCTCTATATACTTCATTACTACATTTTTATCAACTGAGGTTGCCCAAACAGGAATTTTAAAAATATTTTTATAGAAATACTCTGCTTTAGGGAAATCTCCTATTTTGTAACTAAATCTATAATTTTTGTATCCTGGAAACAATATCCATGGCTCTTGGAATAATGGTAAATAATTTAACGGCATAGTTGACATGGGGCGATCAAATTCAATCAATCCTTCTGCTTTTATTACTTCATAAAATCGTTCTATTGGTAAATTATTTGCCTTTTCCGAATTATATTTAAAAATTAAACTATACCAAGATGATTTAATACCTTTTAAAGGAATTATTGGAGATAAAATTTTATTTTTTGAGAAATTTTTTATTATTTGTTTTGCATATTTATTTCTAAATTTCTGATATTTTGACAATTTCTTTAGTCCTTCATAAGCTAAACTTATTGCTAAAGGATGAGATCGATACTTTAAACCCATTCCAGAGACAGCGAATTTCGCTAGTTTATGATCTTTGGGGATTTCTTGTAAGCATCTTTTGTTATAGTGCCCCAATAAAAGTGCTTTATAATAAAATTCTTTATTATCGGTTACTAATATTCCTCCTTCTCCACCACTAATATTTTTAAATCCTTGCAAACTCCATGCTGACATATCACCAAAAGATCCAACCTGTTTTCCTTTATATGTTGCTCCATGTGCATGAGAAGCATCTTCCAATAACAATAATTTATATTTCTTACATATTTTTAAAATCTTATCCATCTGACATGGCATTCCCCACATATGTGTTATAACAACTGCTTTTGTTTTAGAAGTAATTTTTTTTTCTATCTCTTTGGGGTCTATATTACCATACGAATCACAATCACATAAAACCGGTTTAGCTCCAGTAAACAACAAAGGAGTTACTGTGGCAAAAAAGGTATATGCTGGACAGATAACCTCATCCCCTAATTTTAATCCTGCAGCAACAAACATACTATGAATAGCTAAGGTACCAGAACTACAAAGAACAGCATATTTCTTATGAAATTTTTTTGCATACAAATCCTCAAATTTCTCAAGAATTCCACTTCGATTATAAATCGAAACTGATGTGTGTAATTGTTTCATAACTGCTTTTTCTGCATCTCTATCAATTATAGGCCAATTGTATTTTGCATCTTGAGGATTAATTGTTCTTTTTCCTCCTAAAATTGCTAATATATTCTTATTCATGCTTGTTTTTTAATATTTTATGCGGATCTATATAACAACCCTTTTTCTGTGATAGATAAACTGCTTCTATCACAGCAAGATGTTTAAAATGACTTTCTGGACCATTTATATTAGGTTTTTGTCCCCTTATAACTTTTATAAAATAATCAATTTGATCATATGCAGCTGAAGGCCATCCTTGTTCCCTTTGTAATGATTCTTGGACAATTCCATCTGGTGACATTCTTTCAATTTTGCCTCTTTCTAAATGTATTGATCCTCTTGTGCCAAAAACATTTAAATATTCTTGCTTAGGAGAAATAGACCTTGATATTAAAGCTGAGCCAAAAAAACCTTTATGATGGTAATCAAAAAGAAGTGCTATAGTATCTTCTGCATCATAAATAATATTTTCTTTTGCCTTGCAAGATGATTCAGCTATCACACCATCAGGAAGACCAAAATACCATAATAATAAATCCAACAAATGATACCCCATATCTATAAGACATCCTCCTCCTGCAAGTTTTTTTTGACCTCTCCACCCACTATGAGGTTCATTAGTATAAAAAGTATATTTTGATTCAAAAAAGAATGGGCTACCAATTTTATCAAAAAATTGATTAAATGTAGTATAAATTGGATTAAATCTTCTCTGTAAGGTTATAGATATTTCTATTTTATTTTTTATCGCCAATTTTTTCAACTCTCTTGCTTGAGCTAAACTGGTTGTAAATGGTTTTTCTTTAAGTACATTTATTTTATGAAAAATAGCCCTTTTGGTGGCTTCAAAATGTAAATAATGTGGTAAAGCTAAAATAATAAAGTCGAGTTTCTCTTTTTTAAACATCTCTTCGTACGACAGATAGGTATGGATAGATGGATTTTCTATTTTGAATTCTTCGAGTTTTTCAAGATCTGTATCAGCAACGCTCACAAAATCTACATCATTACACTGTTTCAAAGCTGGAATATGATCTTCGACAGATTGATGACCCAATCCAATAATTCCAGCTTTTAATTTACCTTCTTTGTGTTTATTATTTTTATGGATTAAATTATATTCCATAAGTTTTATTATTTAATACGATTAAACCTTACCATTATCAATAAAAATAATCAAATCTATCTTTCATATAAAAACAAAAAACACCCCGCTTGTGCGAGGTGTTTTTTTTGCTGTTCTATGTTTTGTTTCGTTCTTTAACTTAAGAGTCTTTCCTCTCTGTCAATATATATTTTTAAGTCCATGAAATATTTAGACTATTGTGTCGTCAATTGAGCGACACAATACCGACTCAATAAGTCCAGCCTCTCCGAGGCTTGGGTTACACTTGAGGTGCGACCCGCAACTTTTCGAAATTTCTTTCGAAAAGTTGGGACATTTTTCAAATTGAATTATTCCACGACCAGCTTCCGCTAGCCGTGCCTTGTTACGACTTAGTCCCTGTCACCGAGCTTACCTTAGGACCCGCTTATGCGGATACTTCGGGTACTCCCGGCTCCCTTGACTTGACGGGCGGTGAGTACAAGACTTGAGAACGTATTCACCGCAGTTTAGCTGACCTGCGATTACTAGCAATTCCAGCTTCATGGAGGCGAGTTGCAGCCTCCAATCCGAACTGAGGCCACTTTTAAACGATTAGCTCAGAGTTGCCTCGTCGCGACGCGTTGTAGTGGCCATTGTATTATGTGTGTAGCCCAGGGTATCAAAGGGACATGCTGACCTGGCGTCATCCTCTCCTTCCTCCCCCGCCTGAAAAAACAATTTCAAATTAAAAATTACGAATTACGAATTAAATACATTTCTGAATTTTTATTCGTAATTGATAATTCGTAATTGACAATTGCGTTCTCGGGCGGGGGCGGTCTCGTGTGACACTTGTAACACACAACGAGGGTTGCGTTCGTTAGCCCACTTAAGGGTACAATTCAAACCACGAACTGACGACGGCCATGCATCACCTGTTCTAGAGTCTTGCGAGGTCCAAAGTTTCCTAAGGATTGCACTAGAATTTCTAACCCTGGTAAGGTTCTTCGTTTACCATCGAATTAAACCACATAATCCACTGCTTGTGCAAGTCCCCGTCTATTCCTTTGAGTTTTAGCCTTGCGGCCGTACTTCCCAGGCGGATCTCTTAACGCGTTAGCTAAGCCACTCAGAGGGTCGATACTCCGAATAGCGAGAGATCATCGTTTAGGGCGTGGACTACTGGGGTATCTAATCCCATTCGCTACCCACGCTTTCGTGCTTCAGTGTCAAATATGCACCAGCGTACTGCCTTCGCATTTGGTGTTCCCCATGATATCAACGGATTTCACCCCTACACCATGAGTTCCGTACGCCTCTCACACTTTCAAGTTCTGCCGTTTCTTTCGCATATCCCAAGTTAAGCTCGGGGCTTTGACAAAAGACTAACAGAACAACCTACGCACCCTTTACGCCCAATAATTCCGGATAACGCTCGAGGCTCTCGTATTACCGCTCCTGCTGGCACGAGATTAGGAGCCTCTTATTCATGAGGTACAGTCAATAAACTTCTTCCCTCATAAAAGATCTTTACGTCCCAGAGGGACTTCATCAATCACGCGGCGTCGCTCCATCAGACTTTCGTCCATTGTGGAAGATTCTCGACTGCAGCCACCCGTAGGTGTATGGTCCGTGTCTCAGTACCATCGGTGGGGGTCAGCCTCTCAGCTCCCCTAGACGTCATAGCCTTGGTAGTCCATTACACTACCAACTAGCTGATATCGCACAGGCCTTTCCCAGAGCGTTAAAACTTTACCCCCTCACATGCCAAACTTCTATAAAAATTATTCTATAAAAATCTCGCATGTGAGGGGGACCATCGTGTATTAGTCCGTCTTTCGACGGATTATTCACGACTCTGGGGGAAGTTCCTATGTATTACTACCTCGTTCGCCACTATCCCTCACATGCTCATAAATCTACGTATTGCTACATTTCATTAATTGCATGTGAGGGACCGTTCGACTTGCATGCCTTATCCACGCCGCCAGCGTTCATCCTGAGCTAGGATCAAACTCTAACTAAAAGTTGTTAGAACGAAACAAAACAAAAAACAGCAATGTATTTTTGTAAATATGTTGTCCTAGCTCTTTGAAATTTTTTATTACTCAAAAAAACAAACAAGCTTGCACTTGTTCTTAAAAACTATTTATTTTTCAAAGAATGTTAAATTAAAACGTCATTCCACTAAAGGAAAGACGTTCGGAAAGTATATCTGAAGCATAGTCTTATGTCAAGCTTGAAAAGCATACTAAAAAAGGTATGAAAAGGTTATTAAATAAACTACTTAATAGTTAGGCTTAAAACTTCCTGTTTTTCATTAATTGTGTATGAAAAATCCTTTTTCTCTTGAATATGTCCATCTTCATATACTACCGTACCTAAATTTTTTACTAAATCAATAGTTAAAGAAACAACATACCAAGTCCCTCCTAAAACAGGTTTTACTAGTGAGAGTGTTCCGATATTATCACGCAAATAATTTTCTACATTTGCTCGTTCAACTAAGTCTGCACAAGCGACATCTGTAAGATTTAAAGTATAAGAAATCTTCTCCGGATTTTTATAAATATAAACTCCATCTCCACGATCAACCATTTCTCCAAATCCTATTCTAGCTGTACCCTCTCCAAAAATTATTTTTAATTGTTCTTTCACATTCATTCCTTCTCCAAAAGTAAACCACCATAAATCGGCAGTCCTTGCCATCATCACTTTGTCGACAGCACCGACAGTACCTTCAAATTCACCTGTCTTTGTATCTTTCTCTTTTGGTAAAAAATTTAATTCTCCTTTAGTTTTTTCACCATTTAACATTAAACGCAAAGTATATTTATCATAATTACCATCTAGGTCCGGTGTCCCAAATTTTGCAAAACAAAGTTCTACTTTTTTACTTTCATTTACAACTGGCGTGATAACAACTGGGGGCACAACAACTGGAGCAATTGCTTCTTTCTTGTCAAGAAAATAGAAAATTCCAAAAATAACACCTAAAATAATGATAATTAATAGTACTTTTTTCATACTTACATTATACCACTATACAAACCATGAGAAAATATATCCATTATTAACTATTTTTATTTCTTTGCGAAACCTTCAAGTGCTCTTAATGCTTCAATCGGAATCATATAGACCACGGTATTACTCTGATCTGAAGAAATATCATTTATTGATTGTAAAGTTCTCAAATGAAGAGCTCCCGGCATAGAAGACAACATTTGTGCAGCCTTGGCTATATTTGTGGAAGCGGCAAGCTCGCCTTCGGAATTTATAATAACTGCTCTTTTCTCTCTCTCAGCTTCAGCTTGTTTACCTATTGTTCTCTCCATGTCTGCTGGCAAACTGACATCTTTCAATTCTACATTCTGCACTTTAAGCCCCCAAGCATCTGTCTCTTTATCTACTATTTCTCGTATTCTCTCTGCAATCTTATCTCGACTAGAAAGTAATTCATCTAGAGTAACTTCTCCTACAATATTTCTCATTGTTGTCTGAGCATATTGAGAAATTGCATAACGAAAATCTTCTACTTCTATAATAGCCTTGTCTGCTTCACTCACTTTATAATAAATAACAGCGTTAACTTTTACAGTGACATTGTCTCTTGTTATAGCATTCTGGTCAGGCACATCTACAGCTTTTATTCTTATATCTACTTTCTGATAACTTTGAAAAATTGGCCAAATAAGTCTCCATCCCGGCTCCATAAGACTAGTAAATTTACCAAGAGTAAATCTAACTCCCTTTTCATATTGATTTATCTGACGAATACTAGATAAAATAATAACTACTATTATTAAAACAAAAATCGTATAATCCATAAAATCTTAGTTAAATTATAATACCTATATATTATCACAACTCTCTTAATCAATCACTAGGAGCTTGCTTGTTTGCCTGTGACCGTTGACGATGCGAACTTTATTAGAAGATACTTTAAAATACTCCCCCACAAGTTCTAAGACACGTTTATTTGCCATATTGCGCTCGGCTTTTTCTTTAACTGAAATTTCAAAATGATCTTTTGATTTTTGTTTTAAAGATTCTTTCCTTGCTCCTGCAACAACTTTTACATGGATATACATATATTAATTTTAACACAGTTCTTTATTACTCATATATTTTATAAAAACAAAAAATATCATCTACGCTATAGCGTAGATGTGTCAAAGACAGTCTTTGACACATTAAAAAATTTCCAACAATTGAACCGTGATAAATAATAAATAAAAAATAAAAAACTGAAAACCGCTCCTCCCGGACGGTTGTCAGGTTAGAACGGTTGATATTAAACTATATATCTCTCTATATACTGCTTCCCTTCTATAATTTTCAAGGCGTTCTCGTAAAATTCCCGAGAGACCTCCACCTCAGAAACTACTTCGTAGAGGTATTCGTCGCATACCCCGCCCACCCTAATTTCCCCGTTCTCCAACAGAAATCCTGTAAAAGCAACTCCGTTGGACATTCCCGCAAGGATTCTCTCCTTCGGAAAAAGAATCGCCGTTCCCGTTCCATACGGGAACATACTTCCCTTTCCTGAGAAATGGATTTTTTGTGCTTTCATTTCACTACTCCTTCAAATTGGATTCTCTCCATTTCTTTATTTTATGTCAATTTTTTGTGATTTTTTGATTAAATTATTGACAAATATCCATATAAATGCTAATTTTTATGGTAATAATTCTGTTGTCAGAAATTTATAACAAAATATAACAAATGGAAGAAGAATTAAAAAAATTAGGACTAACTAAACACGAAGCCAAGGTGTATTTGGTAGCTTTGAGTCTGGGGCCATCGACTGTATTACAGTTAGCAAATCACACCGAGATTAAAAGACCCACAGTTTATTTGGCTACTAAAAATTTAATAAGGCAAGGATTAATGTATCAAACTCTGAATAAGAAAAATTTATTTATTGCAGAAAAACCACAAAAACTAGAAAAACTAACTAAACGATTGCGTAGACGAGTTATTGACGCTGAAATTTTATTGGAAAGTATTTTACCTGAGTTGGTAAAATTACCTAAACAATACAACGAAGAACCCAAGGTGACTTTTTATTCTGGGGTGGAAGGTATAAAAGATATTGCATTGGAAGTTTCAGCTTCTTTAGACTCTTGGTATTTTTTTGGTCCAAGTGTAAAAGTTCTAGAAAAAATAATTAAATTCAAAAGAATGGATATTCTTGAGGATTCTTGGGTTTTGCGTAATAATCCCGAAAGACCAAAAATTTATATCATTACGGACAATGGAATTTTTTCTTTAGGAAAAGAATGGACAAAAAATAAAACGGACTGGCGTGAAGTAAAAATTTTACCTAACACAATTAATGCCAGTTCTGGATTTATTATTTTTGAGGATAAACTACTTATATTTAGTTTTGAAAACAAACCATTTGCTACCGTGATTAAGAGTAAAGAAGTGGTAGAAGTGGTAAAACTAATGTATAAACTTATTTGGAAAAGCTTACCAGAAAAATAGCTATTATTTTATCTGACATATTGTTTTAAGTGCTAAAATATCAGCCTCCGCCAAAGCTTCATTATTACCTTGATTTAATTTATACATTATGGCTTTAGAGTCTTCGATGTGATCAAGCCCTAGTGCATGGCCAAGCTCGTGCGTAAGCACACGCACGAGCTTGGCCCGACTACTAAATTCATAAATATCTATTTCTCTATTTATTCCATCACTTACATAAACACCTTCTTCGAAAGATTCTCCTCGAGTATTGTTAATTGTATTATACTTTTCAACAGACAAATTAAGTGTACCAACTAAACGATTTAAGACCACAACAAGTGCATTTATTTCATCAACCATATTTTTAATCTTTGTCTCAAAAACTTGTAATTCTTTAGCTTCAGCATTTAATGACAAGCGTGTATTTTCAAGTTTGTTATATTCTATCTGTGGAGCTCCGCCTTTTGTATTCCAATACACCACTTCTTGTTCATAAACTTTTTGTTTTTCATTAAAATTTTGAACACGAACATTGTAATTGTTTTCACTTTTTGTAAACTCTATTTTCAATGCTGATAATTTCTCTCTAAGCATTTCGTATGAGGCTTTATTGTCTTTCACGACAATACCTAAACTTTCTAATTTGCTCGTTGCTTGTTGTCTATAATCATAAATTAAATTAACTTTTAAAATATTACTAGAGGCTACTGGAACATAAGTAAAAAGATCAACACCTATAGATTTTTCCCAAATATTTTCTGCATCACTAAGCGCACTTAGAAAATAAGTTTTCGAAATATTAAATTCTGTATCAAAAGTTCCAAGAGTATAAGGTATGGCTTCCTCACAGGGAATTTGAGGGAAAAGACTATTTTCAAGAATTAAAAACTGGTCCGTAAGTGTGGATCTAAATTGATATGCCAATAATCCAAAAATTATGAGAAGAATAAATGTTCCTAAAAAATTTTTCATCTTTTTAATTAAAATTTATTATAATTTATCTAATTGATTAGATACATCACTAGCAGGGAAACTTCCAATCTGTGGATTTACACTTGATCTTACAAAATAAACTCTTCTATTTTTATTATCATAAAAAACATCATCTTGTTTCTCAGTAAACAACCTAGGACCATTTATTATTGTTGGTTCAAAACCAAGAGTTTGCTGTATTTCTGTTCCAAGTAATTTAATTACTTTTAAATATTTTTTCTTAAAATCATCATTAGTATATTCACCTCCCAAAATCACAGCATCAATAGTCCCATCCTCACATCTTTTCTTTATTTCTTCAAGCTGCATTTTAAGATGAGTAACAAAATTTTCATTATTATCATATAAAATTTCTCTAGAAGATTGATGACTCAAAAAAGATACCTTCTCTCCTGTTTTAGTTATGCCCGCAACAATGAGTCCCGTACAAGGACCAAATCCTTTTGATGATTTATTAGAATTATCTACTCCAGATATAACATATGTACAAGGTCCAGCACTTAAAGAATTCTCTCCTTCAAAATTTCCATGCCCCCAATTAATATTCTTTACATTTTCTAAACCAAAATTGTTATCTTGTGAAGAAATAATAGTATCTGGAGAATCTTCAGAATGCTCCACAAAATCTTTTGGTGACCCAACACAATAGATTATAGGACTTATTCCTTTATTTAAATGTTCTTGCGTTTTTGGAATATGTGGACCTTCATTCATAAATTCTTATTTTTCACTAAAAAATAATCTAGTCTTTCTTCAAAAGTTTCTTATTTTTTACCTTTTTCAATCTCATTTTTGCTTGACCAATACTATCCATTGCTGGAAGATTTTCAGGCATTGTTCCACCAAGAGATTTAATTGTATTTCTAACTTTCTGACCCACCTCGTAATGAGCCAAGTTTGCATTAACCTGTCCTTGAATACTCTCCCTTTTAATTTTTGCTTCTGTCTGAGTTGCTCTAAATAAATTAGCAGCCAATTCTTCGCTATTCATATGATCTAAAATTTTCTGTGATTTTTTCAATTTTTTTCTATTATGAATATCATGCATAGAAAGTCCTCCGTATAATCCCTTATACCCAGAATTTTGGAAAATTGCATAACTATCTACTCCAGCCATTGAAACTGTTTTCATTAAATTAGTATTATGTTTTTTCATCTCTTCACGCAAAAATACACGATTGTGATCTTCAATAAGACCATCACTTTTTTCTTGTCTTCTAGTTTGAATTGCAAAATATGTCTGTCCTTTGGCAACAACAATTTTTGTTGGATCTGAATTTTGCACTATTAAATAACAAGCATATCGAGAAAGATATATAGTATCAATGGATCTTTCTGCCCCTGAGCCTATCACAACCATTTCGTCCGTATGGACAAAATGGTTGTGGATAACTTCACCACTATTTTCACAAGAAATTTCAGCTTTTTCAATAACATTTAAAAATTTACGATAATCAGAATATTCTAACACTTCTGATAAATCTCTTGAAGACCAATATTCTCTACCGTTTGGATCAATTTTCTTTATTATTTCAAATTGATTTTCTTTCATAATTATTTTTCACTCAAAGTATAACGATCTAAAATTGCTTCGAAAATAAGTGGAACTACGATAGTGGCATCAGACTCTATTACGAACATTGGAGTTTCTTTAGTTAATTTATCCCAAGTAATTTTCTCATTCGGAGTCGCGCCAGAATATGAACCATAAGAAGTAGTGGAGTCAGAAATCTGACAGAAATATCCCCAAGGTCTAACTGGCTTTTTCAAATCATATTTTATGGAAGGCACAACACAAATAGGAAAATCCCCAGAAATTCCACCACCAATTTGAAAAAATCCCAACCCAGGACCGTCTTTAGAAAGTTCTTGATATTGATCATAAAGATACATCATATACTCCACGCCAGTCTTCATTATATTTGGCTTTACTTCATCTGCTTTACAATATCCGGCAAAGATATTTCCAAGTGTAGAATCTTCCCAACCTGGCACCACAATAGGTAGATTTTTCTTTGCTGCTTCTAAGAGCCAGCAGTGCTCTGGATCCCCTTCATGTTTACCTTTCAATTCGTCAGATAATAAAATCTGATAAAAATATTCATGCGGAAAAAAACGCTCGCCGTTTTTTTCCGCCTCTTTCCACCTTTTTAAAATAATTGGTTCCACAACACGAAAAGCTTCTTCTTCAGGAATAGATGTGTCTGTCACTCTCCTCTCTCCTCTATTTAAAATAGCTTCATCATCTTCTTTAGTAAAATATCTATAATCCGGATAATCTTTATAACTATTGTGCGCCACCAATCTAAAAACTGATTCTTCTAAATTCGCCCCAGTGCAAGAAATGATATGAATTTTATTTTCTTTTATCATTGGCGCCAAAGTAATACCCAATTGGGCAGACGACATGGCGCCCCCCATAGCAACTAGCATTTTCCCACCATCGTCTAGATGCTTCTTGAAAGCGAACGTCGCATCCTTCATCGCCCGAGAATTAAAATTATGAAATAATTTTTGAAATAAACCCAGCACAGATATTTGTTTGGAAATTTCTTTTGACATATAAATATTATACCGAATTTCTGACAAAAAAGAAAATCCAGCAAGGGGAGCTTTTGCTGGATTGCTGAACTGCGCACTAGAGCTTAAGCATCTTTTTCATTTGTAAATTGAGTTTCTTAAAATTATTTATGGGGATAGAGCCGATTTTTTTCTTGATTCTTTTTTGATCAATTGATTTTATTTGAAAAACCAAAGCAACAGAATTTTGGGTTAAATTATTTGTAGAATCTAGAAGAATAGATAAGGTATAAGGAAAACACAAAGCTTCAAGATTTGTGGTGAGAGGAATAACGACAATCATACCAGCAACCAATGGCGACACAATAATCGCCGGTCTAAGGCCAAATTGTTCGTGACCAAAACTAGAAGCCAAATCTATGAGATAGATATCGCCTTTTTTCATAAATTTATAAATTTTTTTCAAAACTTAAAAAATCTTCAGTTCCAGCTCGTTCCCATGCCTGCATTTCTAATTTAAGATTGATTTGATCTTTAACACGCTTCATATAATATAAAATAGCATTTAAGGCAAAATCATTCGTCGAAAGACCCAAACCAGCAGAAACCTGTTTCATTTCTTCTTTAACTTTTTGAGGTATAGTTAATGTAGTCATACTAACATTATACTTCCCACTTATTTAAGAGTCAAATAAAAAAATCCAGCAAGGGAAGCTCTTGCTGAACTGAACGGTGCTAAGTAAGTAAATAAGTAAGTATAGACAATAGATATAGATTGTGATAAAATTCAGCTAGATGCCAGAAGAAACAGGAGTGCCCCAGGGGGAGAGATCCCTTTGGGAAGAGACTCTTCCGGAAGAATTTAGATTGGAGGGAGAGCCTTCAATCATTTTCAAGCATGTGGGGATGGGGGCCTACAGGGCCCAAGTCCCACCTGACTTCCTGACAAGCATTCCGGACCACAAATAGCGACTAACCGTCGCCGTTCAAGCCCCACCCGTCCAAGCGTTCGCTAACGGGATCGTAAGGGGCTTTTTTTATTGTGACTCAAGTGGTGGAAATGAGCGGTACATTCATTAATTTGCAATATGGTCCGCAATATGTAATAATTATCCTATGAATTTAGTAGCTAAGATTCTGCCATATGCGCAGATTATTCTTTCAGTAATATTGGTAACAGCAATCTTGCTTCAGCAATCAGCTGCTGGTATGGGAGGCGCTTTAGGTGGAAGTGACGCTGGAGGCTTTCACCATACACGCAGAGGCTTCGAGAAGTTTCTTTTTTACTTGTCTCTAGTTTGTGGAATTCTTTTTGCTTTATTTTCACTTTTGTCTATAATTATAAAGTGAGCGAGGAATACCAAGTTTACTTGGTCATTCCGAGCGAATGAGCTAATTATATTGTACCCAGTTATATAATTATAAAATAAGAGAGACGCACAATAAGCTAGCTTATTGTGCGTCCTGTGAATGAATTAATTATATTGTATTTAACTATATAATTAAAAAGCTGTTTTATACCAACTTATGGAAAAGTTTTATAGTCGCATACGCCAGTTTAAAATTACTGGTAAATTGCCTACAAAAAATCAACTCAATTCTGTACTTCACACCTTTTCAAAAAAAGAATGGGTTATTTTTATAATATTAGGACTAACACTTCTTGTAAGTACTATATCAATACTAGAAAGTATTAATAAATCTTTAATGATAAAGGTTCCTTTGCGTGGAGGATCTGTCTCTCTCGGCATAATTGGAAATTCTCGTTTTATAAATCCAATACTTGCAAATTCCGGAGCAGATACTGATATGGTTTCACTCATATATTCAGGTCTAATGAGAAAAAATACAGATGGAAGCCTAATCCCAGACTTAGCAGAAACTTACGAAATGTCAAAAGATGGTTTAACATATACTTTCACACTTAAAGATAAAATATATTTCCATGATGGAAAAACAATTACTGCAGATGATGTTATTTTTACAATAGATAATGCTAAAAATTCAATTATAAAAAGTCCACAAAAAGTAAATTGGTATGGAATAAATGCTGAAAAGATAAATGATAAAACAATAAAATTCTATTTAAGACAACCAAACCCAACATTTTTAGAAAACGCAACACTTGGAATAATGCCAAAATATTTGTGGGACAATTCACCAATAGAGTTAAACAATGCAAATATAAATCCTATTGGATCTGGACCTTATATGATAAAAAGTATGAATAAAGAATCCTCAGGAGTTATAAGTTCTTATGAACTAACATCTTTTAAAAAGTTTATACTTGGTGAACCATATATTCAAACTGTAACTTTACATTTTTATTCAAATGAAGAAAGCCTTATTAAGGCACTTGGAGATGGAATTGTGGATCAAATAAGTTCCATCACACCACTTAATGCAAATATTTTAAAAGAAAGAAACTATCAAATAGAATCTGCAATGCTACCAAGAATATTCGGACTTTTCTTTAACCAAAACCAAAATCAGCTTTTTACAGACAAGGTTATTGTTAATGCTATAAATCAAGCAATAGATAAAGATAAAATAATCCGTGAAGTATTCTATGGATACGGAATCTCTATTGATGACCCCATACCACCTAATATGATTGCATACCAGAAACTAGAAAAAGAAAACAATATATCACGAAATGAAATACTAAAAAATATAGAAAATAGTTTAGCAAAAAATGGTTGGGTAAAAGGTGCAGATGGATTTTTACAAAAGACAGTAACTAGCAAAAATAAAAAGAAAACAATAACTCCGCTTCAATTTTCTATTTCTACTGCAAATGCAGAAGAACTTACAAAAACTGCAGAATTAATTAAACAAGACTTGTCAGCTATAGGTATGAAAGTTGATATAAAGACTTTCGAAGTTGGCAATTTAAACCAAAGCGTAATTCGTCCACGCAAATATGATGCTTTGCTTTTTGGACAAATTGTAAATCACGAATCTAATCTCTTCGCTTTCTGGCACTCTTCTCAAAGAAAAGACCCCGGACTTAATATCGCCATGTATACTAATGCAAAAGTAGACAAAATTTTAGAAGAAGCATTTATTACTCTTGATAAACAAGCTAGAATTAAAAAATACATTCAATTTGAAAATGAAATAAAAAAAGACATGCCAGCTGTTTTCTTATATAGTCCTAATTTTTTATATGTGGTACCAGAAAATTTAAAAGGTTTTATTGTTGATCATATTACTTCACCTACAGATCGTTTTATAAATATATATTCTTGGTATACCAAGACAGAAAATGTTTGGGAAATTTTTGCTAAATAATATTTTAAACTCTATCTAATTATTAAAAAAATAAATTAAAATAAATGATAAAAAAAACAAGATTATCTTTCAGTTCTATTAGTATTGAAAAAGAAAAACCAACACCAATAACTGGAGAAAACAAAACATCAAATCAAATGAGCGGTCGTTTGAATGGAGAAAATAAAAGTGGAGAGAGAAAAAGAACAACAAAGAGTTCCACATATCAATATACAAAAAAAAGATACGGGCAAAGAGAAAACTCACGCTCATTTAATGCAAAAAACCAATATAAAAATTCAAACAGTTCAAATAAAGTCAAAATTCCTCCACCAGAGGAAGGAGTTGTACGCATAATTCCCCTAGGTGGAGTAGAAGAAATAGGCAAGAATATGACAGCCATAGAAATTGGTGAAGATATTGTAATAATAGATGCTGGTATGCATTTTTCCAATGAAGCAACTCCGGGAGTTGATTATGTTATTCCAAATACGACTTACTTAGAAGAACGCAAAGAAAAAATACGAGCACTTATAATAACTCATGGACACCTAGACCACATAGGAGGTGTGCCTTTAGTTCTTTCACGTATTGGTAATCCTCCAGTTTATTCAAGAAATCTTTCTATTCTTATGATGAGAAAACGCCAAGAAGAATTTCCACATTTGCCAAAAATGAAAGAGCATGTAATAGAAAAAGATGAAACAATAACTTGTGGAAAAATAAAAATCAGATTCTTTGGTGTGACTCACACTATCCCAGATTCAATGGGAATAATTATAGAAACACAAAACGGATGGATTGTAACTCCTGGAGATTATAAACTCGATCAAGTGGATGGAATTGTTTCTAAAGAAGAAGAAAAAGAATATTCTATTTTTGATAAAGCAAAAGTTCTTCTCTTAATGACAGATTCTACCAATATTGAAAACGAAGGATTTTCTCTACCAGAAGTAAAAGTACATCAAGGACTTGAAAACTTAATAAGAAAAGTAAGTGGCCGAATGATTATTGCAGCTTTTGCTTCACACATTACACGCTTAGCTTATATAGTTAAATTTGCTGAATCAATGGGAAAGAAAATAGCAATTGATGGACGCTCAATGAAAACAAACATTGATGTAGCGATAGAAGCCAAACTCTTTGCTCCTAAAAAAGGCACAATAATACCCATAGAAGAATCTGATAATTATCCCCCTAACAAAGTTGTGATATTAATGACTGGCGCACAAGGTGAAGAATTTGCTTCACTCAACCGTGCTGCTAACAAATCACATACAAAATTTAAATTACATAAAGGCGACACTATTATACTTTCAGCTTCAATTGTTCCTGGTAATGAAAGAGCAGTAGAAAAAATGAAAGACGGACTAACAAGACAAGATGTGCGTATTATAAGTTACAGAACTGCTGGTGAAGATTTCGTTCATGCGACCGGACACGGCAACCAAGAAGATGTGAAATGGCTACACAGGAAAACTCATCCGAAATTTTTTATTCCAATTCATGGCAATCACTATCGTCTAGTACTTCATAAAGAACTTGCAATGGAAGTTGGAATGTCAGAAGAAAATATCGTTGTACCAGACAATGGTTCTATAATTGAAATTTCTGCAAATGGAGAAAAAATAACTCTACGCAAAGAAAAAGCTCCAAGTGGGGCCATGATGGTAGATGGTGCATCTATAAGTGACACACAAGATGTTGTTATTCGTGATAGAGTTATGCTCGCCCAGGATGGAATGTTTGTTATTATTGCTCTTCTTGATCAAAAAAGTGGGAAATTAAAAAAATCACCTGATTTAATTTCTCGTGGTTTCGTATATTTAAAAGAAAACCAAGAACTTTTGCGACAAGTAAGAATCATTATTAAAAAATCAATAGAAGATACAGTTGCCAAAATACCATCATCAAACTCTAATAATAATGTTGTAGATTTTGATATAATTAAAGCAAACTTGGGTGAAAATATATCCAAATTCCTATACCAAAAAACTGCCAAAAGGCCTTTAGTAATACCAGTAATATTAAGCGTATAAAATATGCAATATAATAAAAAAATAATATATCTAGCAGGATTTTTATTTTCTTTATCAATTGCCTTAATGGCTTATATAAACTCCAGCTTTTTGTCTTCTTTTGTTGATGAAAAACTAGTAGGAATAATCTACTCACTAGGTTCTCTATTCTTAATACTAATGCTTTTAATAATTCCACGAATATTCAGAAAAATGGGTGGATATAAATTTATTATTTTAATAACAAGTCTTAATATTTTATCTATTTTAACTTTCGTTTTATCAAAAAATTCATGGTTTATAATCCTTGCATTTATTCTTAGTTTTACTTTAAATACTATAATTATTTTTTCTCTAGACGAATTTTTAGAAATATTCTCAAAAGACTCCAAAACCGGAAGAATAAGAGGAATATACTTAACAATAACAAGCTTGGCTTGGATATTTTCCCAATTAATACTAACTTTTGGTAAAACAAAAGGATCTTTCTCCTTTGAGAATATTTATCTTATTGCATTTTTTATAATGATTCTGTTTTTTATTTTATCTCTTTTAACTTTTAAAAATGTCACAGATCCAAAATATGACAAAATTAAAACAATTAAATTTGTTGGAAAATTCTTTAAAAATAAAAACCTATTTAGAGTTTATAGTATAAACTTTTTACTTCAATTCTTTTACAGCTGGATGGTAATCTATACGCCAATTTATTTGTCAGTACATATTGGATTTGATTGGAAACAAATAGGTATGATTTTCTCCATAATGCTCTTACCTTTTGTAATCTTTCCGTTCCAACTTGGAAAATATTCAGACATAATAGGAGAAAGAAAGATGTTAATGTTAGGGTTTACCATTTCTTCACTTGCCACCTTATCACTTTTTTTTATAGGAAAACCCGAAGTCTCTATTTGGGCATTTGCTCTCTTTATTACTAGAATTGGCGCCGCGACAATCGAAATAATGAGTGATGCTTATTTCTTTAAACACATAAAACCAGAAAATGAAGAGTTCATAGGAGTTTATCGTAGTGCCTCACCAATGGCTTATGTTATTGGTCCTATTTTAGCTTCAATAACTTTCCTTTTCATTCCATCTTTTAATTTTATATATGTTGTTTTAGGAACATTAATGCTCTATGGAGTTTATTTATCTTCAACGATAGAAAAAAATGATATCTAATCATTTTTCAATAAATAATTTTTATAAATTTTCTCTTTATAAGATTTTAAACGCACTATTTTAACTATTTTACCTTTATTTTTTAAATCTTTTTTAAGATTTTTAACATATGCTTTTTGATCATATCCTAATGCAATAATATCAGAACTTTCTTTAATAATGTGTGGTAAATGATTTTTAATACCTGATAAAACAACTTTATCAACTAACTTGCATTTTTTTACCAAAATCATTCTTTTTATTTCATTATTAATTGGATACTTCCCTTTTATTTTAAAAACATTTTTATCTCGAGCAATAGATACAACAAGAAATGACTTTTCGGCTAATCTTTTTGCTTGTTTGAAGAAATCTAAATGCCCTTTGTGTAATCCATCAAAAGTTCCAAAAACCATTATTTTCTTTTCCACAGCTTTTTTTGACATATAGTAAAGTAAGTATATACTAAATAAGTTCCTTTTAAAATTTAAAAAAATAATTGGGGAAACTGGTGACCTGCCCGAAATGCTGCGCATAATGCGCTGCAGGCGGGGATTCCAGTACAGTGCCGCTACGGTAAGCCCCTCACATGCTTGATTGCATGTGAGGGGCAAGTCCGACTACCAATTATTTTTGTTTTCCCGAGCAGGATTAAGTTTTTTGCCCTCATTTTTTGAGGACCCCACATTCTGCTCTAAATAGCAGGATTTTTTTATGCCCAAATTTGTAATAAAAAATAAAATGGTCTTTGTTGTTTTAATTATTTCATCAGCCCTGGTGATAGCTTTTTGGGATTCCCCGACAGGCATAAAGTGGGACAAAACACTTCTAAACAAAAAAATCGAAAACACCGAGATAATCGCTCCTGCCTCACTCGCGAGCGAGAAGCAAAAAACTCAGTCCGCAAAACAGACTAAAGAAAGCGTGCCAAAACCGAAAGCGGAAGCTGGCGAAAATAAGATAGAAAACACGATGCCTGTAACCGTTTTAGCGGGAGACGTGACTGTACATTTGGCGGTTACCCCTGATACTGTTTTTTATGACGCCTTAGTGCAAGCGGAAAATACGGGCAAAATAACTTTTTCGGGAAAAAATTATCCTGGTTTGGGATTTTTTGTCACTGATTTTGGCGGACTTCATGCTGGAAATGGAAAAAATTTGCTTTATTATATTAATGGCAAAGAGGCAACTGTCGGTGTCTCTTCATATATACTCAAAGGTGACGACATCATAGAGTGGAAATTAAAGTAATATGAATAAAAGAATATTTGGTTTAGTATTTATATTAGTTTTCTTTTTCGGAAACTTTTCTATAAATACGGTTTGGGCAGAAATCGTTGACACCACTCCCCCAACCATATCGCTTCTCGGTTCAAGTCCGATCAGCTTAAGCATTGGAGAAGTTTATATAGATGCCGGCGCAACCGCTCTGGACGATGACAATACTGATTTAACTTCATCAATTGTCGTAGTCAATCCTGTTGACATTAATACTGCCGGAACTTATACGGTATCTTACAATGTTACCGATCTAGCGGAAAATATGGCTGCAGAAATTACGAGAATAGTAAACATTACCGAGATATTGGGAGATTCAGACACTAATAACCAGAATATAAATTCTGAACCTACACCTACTTCTTTAATACACCTTAATATTGAAACGACTACCGAAAGTATTTTCAATAACGATGTAACGGTGTCTGCTTGTACAACACTAAACAATACGACTCCTACTTTGAATGGATTCTGTGCGTTCAATAATGCAGATATAGCTGTTGACGCAACATGGTATTCTTTCGGCGCTCTTATAAATTCTATAAACAACATTTCTGCCTCTGATAGTTTTTGGCTCTGGTTTTTAAACGGCGATGTGGCACAAGTGGGAATTGACAGTTACATCTTGGAAGGGGGAGACACGATACTGTGGACATTGGGAGTTCAACCGTTAAAAGTTACTGTTTCCACTGAAACTCCAACTGTGGGAGAACCAGTAATTATTACAGTAAATGGATTCAATACTGATATTTTTGAATTTGTTCCTGTGGCAGATGCTAGGTTAGACGGTCTTTCAGTCGTAACCGATGAAAACGGAGTAGCAACTATTACGGCAACTTCTACAGATCCTATAAATTTCACTGTAAGCGCAGAAGGTTTTATTACAAGCGAAAATATAAAAATTGAACCTGTATCGCCACCGTTACCGACAGAAAACATAATCCTAAAAATTTATTCCGGAAATAATATTTTGTTTAATGGGCCACTTACTGTTACAGCTTGCGCCGAATCACCAGAAATTGATGCTCCTGTCACAATTAACGCTAAATGCGCTATTGAACAATCTGAATTATCTTATACATGGGTTTGGTACGATTCAAATTTTCATACAGTCAGTGATTTACCAAAAACTCTTGGGATTTTAGAAGAACTGGGAGGAAATTCAAGTGATATTACTAATTATATTTATTGGGGCTGGTTTAGCGATTTAAATTATGGGACTGTTGCGTTGAACAAGCATCTTCTTCGCCTAGGTGAAGAATTGCTTCTAACTTATAACTCCTACCCTCTTCGTATTTCAGCCTCTCAAAATTCCGGCATAATAGGCGATACAATAATATTTACAGCAGAGGAAAAAAGTTCTTTTAGCGCTGATTTTTCCGACATGATTTGGACCCCGTCATCCGAAGCTATAATCACATTAGGAACTCAATCCTGCACAACCACTATTGATGGAACTTGTTCAATTATTTTAGATACTATTGGTTCTATAAACGCAACAGGAAACAAAACATTATATATTCCATCGGCTAATATCACTATTATAGTTTCCGCAGCGCAAGGCGGTGGAGGCGGAGGGGGTGGCAGTATTTCAACACCTGTCTTTAGCGTTCCAAACGCATTAGCTTATTTAAAAAATGCGCAAAAAGAAGATGGTTCATTTGAGAATTCTCTTTTGTACACGGACTGGGCTGCGATAGCGTATGGCGCCCTAGATGTGACAGACAATTCTCGTGACTCTCTTTTAGAATATCTTAATTCTCATAATTCAATCAGCTCACTTACTACCGACAATGAAAGACGAACAATGGCGCTTTTAGCACTCGGGCAAAATCCATATTCATTTAATGGTGTAAATTATATTGATGCTATCACCAAGGATTTTGACGGCGCGCAATTTGGTGATATGAATCTAATAAATGACGACATTTTTGCTTTAATTCCTCTGGCTAGTGCTGGTTATACTGCGAACGACGATATTATTATTAAAGATATTGCTTTTATAATATCAAAACAAAAAACTAACGGTTCGTGGGAAGAAAGTGTGGACATCACTGCGGCAGCAGTTCAAGCGCTTAAACCCTTTGATTCAATTGCTGGTGCATTTCTAGCTCTTGAAAATGCAGAAATTTATCTAACCACCTTACAAGGCGATGATGGAGGATGGGGAAATATTTTTTCCACAAGCTGGGCAATGCAAGCAGAAAATACTCTGGACGCAGAGTGGACAAAAAATGGAAAAAGCGGAATTGATTATTTAGCTGAACAGCAAATAAGCGTAAATAATAACGGCGCATTACTTCCTTCGTCAGATACTACTCAAAATATAATTTGGGCCACAAGCTATGCGATACCCGCTGGACTCGGAAAACCATGGAAAGAAATTATGGAATCGGTTTCAAAACCCGCAAATCAAAATCATTCAAATAATGCTTCCAGTGCGCAGGAGGAAATTAATACATCTGATAACACAGAAATATCTGACACTATTTTGCCAAACAATGAAACAAATCTTGTTATTGTTGACACTCCTCCTGCTAAAAAAACAATAACTTTAATTCCGGAAACTAAAAAATCAACAGTGATATCCAAAAATGATTCGCCGATAATTACAGATACGCAGGAAATTACTTCTGATGTTCTGGCCGCAACAGCAATTAATGCTTTATCATCTTCAAATTCCAATATTCCTCAAAACTTTCCGGTCCTTCTTGGACTTTCGTCCGGAATTATTCTTCTATTTGCCATTGTTAAACTTTTTATTATATAGGTAAAACAATACTAATATTATTACTTTTTCCACTCTGTAATTTTTCCCGCCTTGATTTCAATTTTGTCTGCTTTGCGAAGTTTCTTTATGTAAGATTTTGGAACAATATCGTAATGTTTTATTCTATCTAATTTTTTATCTATATACCACAAATCGCCATTCTCTGTAACCCAATTTTTCTTCATATTATTTAAGTTCAGAAGCGCAGAATATTGTCGTAGAGTTTTCTTTCCATTATTTAAAAAATATTCATGAAAATATGACATTGCAAGCTCGCGAATATTCTTATAAATTGATTCACGATATCGAAGCACTCCATGATTTGTTTTAGATAATGCGCCCCAGAATCCTCGTATCTTAAAAGGAACGATAACATGGTCATAATCCCCCTTTATTGTCTTTAAATGCACTAAATAAGGCTTAAAACCACAAAAAGATAGAATATATGCTCCTAGTAAAGCCCCCTCAAAACAATGCGCATTTTTCTTTCTTAAAGTAAAAAGTGGAGATTTAAGCGTCTCCCCATTCTTTTCAAAATTAAATTTCAGACTGTTTAAAAAATCCTGTATCTTGGCTGGGGAATCCAATTTTTGCAAAAATCTTTTTTCTTTTTGAGTAAAATTCAACATACACTCATATTAATTATTCGCCCATTCGCACGAATTAGAGATTAGATAATTGATAATAATTTGCCAACTATGGGATGGTGATTCTTGGGCAAGAAATAAAGCATAGTGAGACTGATTTGTTCTTTTTCTACTATATCTGCATTAAAAAGAATCATTGAGTGTTTTGAAGTTGCTTTGAAAGATAATTTGATCGCATCAGCTATCTCTCCTACTGATGCTGTGCCTTTACGTTTAAGGTATTTTAAAATTGCTACTCTTCGTTTATTTGCAAGCGCTTTTAAAACTTTTTCAAGTTCTTTCTCGTTCATAATTTTATTATAGCAAAATCATTACCACACTACCATTCTCTTATTCGCACGAATTAGAGAATAAGTAACTCAAAAACCATGCACCCTAGCTGAAGTGTTTAATTTTTTAAATAGTAATTTTTCTTTTTTGGTAAAAAATTCAAGACCTATTGATGAAATTTATTCCAAATGGTTGCAAAAACATAACCAACAACATAACCCACTAAAAAGGTAACGATAATCAAGCCAATACTACGCATAAAGTCAAAAGACATCAGTGTAAATGGATTGTTAAGCGAATGTATGTTAAAAACAAAATTAATCCAAGGCTGAGCAAAACCAAAAGCTATCGCAATTCCCCAAACAAGATGAACCAACCCTACAAAAGATCCAACAACTAAAGCAACTTTATTTTTATTCATAAAATGAATTATATTAAAAACAGTAATAATAATCGACCTTTGTTTATATTGTACTCTTTTTTATTCAAATTCCGTTGTTGCTGGAGGCTTTGGAGTAAAATCATAAAATACCCGAACGATTTTAGGATGTTTTACAAGAATACTAGTAATTTCTTCAGAAATTATAGAAGGTAAATAAAAACCTTTCACTGTCATAAAATCAGTTGTTGCAACATTGCGAACTACTAAAGAGTATCCATACACTCGTCCATCACCTTTTACTCCGACAGTTTTTACTCCAAGAAGTGCTACTATTGTTTGAGAAATTTTATCATATAAATTATGTTTCTTTAAAATTTTTGTAACTTCATAATCCGCTTCACGCACAATTTCGAGCAATTCTAAAGTCACAGGCACACCAATAATTCGCAAATAAAGCCCTGGTCCTGGGAAAGGTTGTCTACTAACTAAAAGTTCGTCTAGTTTAAATAAACGCGCCAACTCTCGCACTTCAAATTTAAAAAGGTCAGCAAGGGGCATTATTTCTTTAAGTCCTAAATCTAAATCCACATTGTGATGCGTTTTTATTAATACGGAATTTCCTATACTACCGGACTCTATTAAATCAGTTGCAAGTGTTCCCTGCAACATGTGTGTCGCACCATATGATTTCGCAACTTCTTTAAAAACTTCACCGTATACGAAGCGGAATGCTGCCCTTTTTTCTTCAGCATCTATTGTTTTACCAATATTTTCTATAAATTTATTTTTATATTTATCTACAATTTCTAAATTTATTCCAGCCTTTTTTGTAATTTCTTTTACTTTCTCTATTTCATCTTTACGCATTCCACCAGTATCTATCATAAATGCTTTAAGTTGATCACCCAACACAGGCGCTAGTATGGCAGACAAGGTCGTAGAATCTACACCACCAGAAACACCAATAATTGCTTTACCTTTACCAAGTAATCTTTTTGTATTTTCTCTAATTTCTTCTATCAGATCATTCTTGTTATAATCTTTAACACAAATACAAATTTTCTCCGCAAAATTATTTAAAATAATATTTTCATCTTCTGTCTCTTCTACTTCTGGATGAAATTGCACAGCCCAGAGTTTCCTTAAAGGACATTCCATAGCTTCTATCACGCTACCATTTTTAGAAGTTGCAGTAATACTAAAACCTGCTGGCACATTTCTAACAGAATCTCCGTGACTAGACCATGCATTTACCTTTGCTGGACTTTTTTCTTGTAAATTTTCAAAAAGCTTACTCTCTGGATTATTTGTAAAATTAATTTCTACCGGTCCATATGATTTTCCATCTAATACTTTGTGGACAGAGTCCTTGTCACTAATATAAGCGAGCCATTGCATACCAAGACAAATACCCAAAATAGGTATATTAAAATCTAAAATTTCCTTAGAAATTTTAGGCATATCGTCGTCATACACACTTGCATTACCACCTGAGAGAATAATCCCTTTCGGTTTATTCTTTTTTATCCATTCTAATGAATCGAAGGGTGAAAAAATAATCGAATGAAAACCCAAATAGCGCAGACTGCGTCTGATTATTTGAGTATATTGCGAACCTAGGTCAATAATTAATATTTGGACTTTACTATTTTCCATTTATTTCTTCTTTGCCTTTTTTGGTTTTTTAACATCCTTTCTATATGCATTATTTCCTTTTCCCATAAAATAATTGGTTAACTAATAATTTATCTCCCGCCTTCTTGGCGGGTCGCCGATGAGGCGACTTTTTTATAAAAATGAGCAACAGCAAGTAAAGAGAGAAGAGCAAAAAATGCCGTAAGAGCCATCATTGGAATTGAAATATATCCACCAAATTCAGAAACTAAATGTTTGTAACAAGATATTCCTGATGCATCACAGGGTAAGCTTGAACTTTCTCCAAAATAATAGAAAAAATTCTGATATAAAGAAAAAAGAAAACCAACTGAAAGCAAAGGTGTGGCGTATTTTATAACTTTTTTATCTTTATCCCAAAGTGCTATAGCAAAAAGAAATAGTGTTGGAAACATGAAAACTCTCTGCCACCAACACAAAACACATGGAAGAAAATTTATAATTTCAGAATAAACTAAAGGAAAAATTGAAGAAAATAAAGAAATTAAAAAACTCAATAAGAAAAAATGCTTGTCAACATATCCTAGAAATTTATTCTCTTTTGAGCCAAAGAAAAGTAGGAAAAGCACAACAACTGAAAAAATCTGGAGTAAAATAACCCCCAAACCAAGAAATACATTTAAATAATGAATTGATTCAGCGTTCATATTATTCGGGTAAAATACAAGATGTTTTTTCGGCTAACTCTTTAAGTGGGATTTCCCCTGTAAGTCTCGAGCCATCAGCGAATTCCCAAGTTGGATAACTAGTAATCCCCTTATCTGTACAAGCTTGCATTTGCGCAGAAGCATCAAGAGTTGAACATTCAACATAAGGTAATAGTTTAGCTGATGTTCCGAAAAGCTTTTTTTGTGATTGACAATGTGGACACCAAAAAGTCCCATAAAATACAGCACCTTTATCCTTAAGACAAGTTGCAAAAGTATCATATAAGCCAGGCTGTGTAGATGTACTATCTGGTCGCAACAATACAGTAGCAACTGTTCCCAAAATCAAAATACCTATTACTAAAAAGAAAATCTTCGTATTATTCATATATTTATAGTATCAATTTTAAAAAAAATTTGCAATAAAATATGGCAAGAAAATAATCAGCCCAACAATAATTGCAACAAATACAGATAGTAGAACTCCAGCAGCAGCTACATCTTTCGTATCTCTTGCATAAGGATGATATTCTGGAGAAGTTAAGTCTATATCTATCTCAATAGCTGTATTGAAAGCTTCTGAAACAATAACAAAACCACTAGCAAATACTAAAAGAGTCCATTCAATATTAGAAATATTAAAATAAAATCCTAAAGATACTACCACCACTGTTACAATTATATGTATATATAAATTACTAGTGGTAATCCAGAAAACACGCAAACCTCGAAATGCGTTTATAAATTTCTCTTTATATTTAACTTCCCGCCAAGCTTTTTGTTCTTTCTGAGAATCTATATTATTAATTTCCATATCTAGTTCGATCTTCCTTTGAGTCAAATAAAAGTGGATTATCTTTCATAAACTTTTTCTCTTCTTCTGTGAGTTCGCTCCCTCTATGAAACATCTTTTCTCTAATAGATTTAATTATTTCTGCTCTTGTATGCACAACTTCTGTGTTTTCATCTCCTTCAAAAGCAAGGTCCATTTGTTCTGGCTTTGCTGATTCTTGCTCTGATATTTTACCCATATTTCCATGTTCTTGTCCCATATTAATATTATACCACCAAATAAAATTAAAACTAGATTTCCAGAATCTACTGATATTGTATATATATCGGTCGTGGATTTAATTTTAATAAATCGTTTGGCGTCATTAATGTAGTCCCTGCTGTAAGAATATCATTTTTATAAAATAACTTAAAACCAGTAAATTGCACAGGCTCAGGATAAATAAAATTTCTATAAGTGCCAATCTTTTTAGCTGCTTCTCCCCAACCATCCATATGCATTATGATTTGAACTTCTGGCAATATTTTAATTTGCTTATAATTTGTCACCATTTTCTGTGTGTAACGATGAATGATAAGAATTTTCGGAGTAAGATTATTTTCCCGTGCAAGATTGGCTAAATAATTTGATGCAAAATTTATATCAGTTGCGTCAAGCGTTCCAACGACCTTCCCTGGTCTAATTCCACTTTTCATAGAAAATTCTGGATCAATTCCTAAATGCACTTGTGGCATTTTTAAATATTTCTCTAATAATGAAACTTCTGTCTCTACATTAGAAAAACCAACTTGAATATCAAGAAAGACAATTGCATTTATTTTCTCTGCTATTGCTAAAACTTTATCTATTTCAGTATCAGGCATACGTAAACGGTATTTCCCATCTTTTCCTGCACCACCTTGCGCAACAACTGCAATGTAGTGAAGTGCGGGAATTACTTTAGTTTCGGGATCAGCTTCTTGCCACTTTTTTACTTCAATCTCTAATCTTTGCAACATCTCTGTTTCAGAATATTCTCCGAGAACTCCCATTTTAGTAGAATATAAATTACCATAATAAGCAATTATGCGATTAAATGGTAATATCGCACCCGCATTCGGATAGACGGTTTTTACAGGCCAAAGATAATTAACTGGCTTGGGTTCTATACTTACAGTAGTCTCTTCCCCCGTTTTTTGGTCTTTTGTAACTTTTGCTACAGGTGGTTTAGAAAGAGGATTATTAGCTAATTCATTTAATTTTTTATCATATAATAAAGTATCAAGTGGAGGAATGACTAAAGCCGTTAATTTCTTTTGAACTTGTTTTGAATTTATACTTTGATCACTTTTACTATAAGAAACAATACTACTAAAAAGTTTCGGAAATAGAAAAAATAAAATAAATAGAAAAGATGCAATTATTAAAAAAAGGAGGAGCTTTTTATTCATTTTTATCATTTTAAATTATTCATTAAATCTCTCTGGAAAAATACCAAGGCCTAGACTAGCTAATTCTTGTTTCATATTGTAACACAAAATAAGGCTGAAAGTTTGATACGATGTTGTAATCTATTTTATAGAAAATAAATATATATACATAATATATTTAATTATAAAGAATTTAGAAAGCTGTTAATTTCTTTAAAAGAAGACAGCGTAATTACTTTATGTTTATGAGGTTCAATAATTTCAGTTGGTGTTGGTTTTCCTTTTCTATATCCAAGATGATGTTTTTTATAGAGAACATGCTTCATAAGTTTAAGTGTCCCTTTTATTGTTTCATAATCTATTTCGAAATATCTCCTTAAAAGAACTGCCCATTGAATGGGTATGTTTTTATATCTAAGATGAATAATTATATCTGCAGAATGTAGACCAGGCTCAATCAAATGTTTAGTCGTGCCTTCAATAATCCATTTTTCATTTTGAAAGACTTTTTTAATATTTTCAACACTTTCTTTTCTGTCTCGTACTTTTGTGAATTTTATTTCGTAATAAAAATCATCAGTCGAATGATGTGGTATTCCCAATTTTTCAGAAATTTTTGACGCAAGTGTAGATTTTCCCCTACAAGCGTCTCCCACAATAAGTATTTTATTGTAAATTTCTTTTTTCATGTTTTTTATATTTTAGAATAAAATACTGAATGCCCAGTTTTTCCAGTTTGTATAATTTTTCCTTCTTTCTCTAGTTGCGAGAGGTATCTTGTTGTTGTTGCATCAGACACATGCAAATACTTTTCAACTTCGTCATTGGTAACTTTTGTTTGCTTCGCAAACAAAGCAAGAATGCGATCTAATTTCTTTCTCTTCCCAATTTGCACTTTATCTAGAAATCTTTTCCATAGATCTTTTTGCTTGCCCGTCGTAGCTTTACTTTGCTCATCCGAAGTCTTTGACGAAAGAGAGGCGAAGTCGGGTGGTATTTGGGGACCTGTCCCGTTAGAAGCAGAACTCGCCTGAGTGTTCGCGGGTTCTAATGGGATGGAATTTGAGGGTGGTATATCATTACTTTTCACTGGAAAGTCGTTCGGCGAGCTTTCTAGGGCCTCAGAAGGCACTTCGGCAGGCTCGGAATCTATGGGTGGAATAGGTGCATAAGCCATAGGGCTCTCCGACAGGTCCTGAGTAGAGTCGAAGGATGTAGGGCTATTTGGGGTTATTTCTTGGTCGTCGGGCATAAATTTATTACATATTAGCTAAATATTCTTTTATTCTTTCCTTATCCTCCATTTCTTTTTCTCCTTTGAAGTAAATTTCAATAAAATCTATTGAATTAGTTTTTACATAAAAAGCATATGTAATTCTTATACCGCTTCTGACTCCACGACCCTTGAGAGCCTTACATGCAAACTTTTTTAATTTACAAATTTTTAATTCTTCGGTGCAAAAGTTTGGGATTGGGAAAATTGCTCTTTTATCCGTGTTTTTTAAATGAAAAAGTTCAATCGCAAAAACCTTGGCAATTTCAATATCTTCAACCAATGTTGGGAATTTTTTTAGAAGCCGTTTTAGGTCTTTTTCAAAACCCACTGTCTGTTTATACGTTATCGTCGGCATATATTCTCACCGATGTCTCAGGTGTTCTATAAAATACAGATTCGTAACTTATAATTTTCCCATCCTGAGTCCCTATCCAAGGAACATCTTTGTGAGAATATTCACTTAATTCAGTTGCTGACTTATCAGAAAGACGAGAAAGCACCTCATCAATATGTTTTATCTCTTTTGCATTTAATACAGATATGTCCGGCTCCCTGCGTGGTAAATACTTTGTCTGCTCATGTAGAAAATATTTACTTTTAACCGTTTCAAGCTCTCCCTTTGATTCCATTGACTCAACAATTTTTTTAAATTCTACTGGAGTTGGTCCGAAATGATTTTTTATATATGTTGCTCCAACAAGTTGTTCTTCGAATTTTTCGTAATAGTCAAAATCAATAAAGTATAGAAGTTTATATATAACAGTCATTCCAACATTGGATTTACTGCCAACTTTTTCTAAAACATAAAGTAATACCTCCTTGAATTTCTTGAGATTTTTTTGTGGTACATCAATACGAATTTCCTGTTTTTCTTTCTTCTCTGGTCTATCGTTAATAGAAACTTTTACATCAGAGATTTTCTCTCCAGATATGAGTTCGGCGAGAGTGATATTGAAAATTTTGGCAATAGTATGTGCTTGCGAGAGAGTAAGTTCTTTTGCTCCTTTTTCAATTTCTATATAACTTGCCCTTGAAACACCTATTTTTTCAGCAACAAAAGCCTGAGAAATACCCTGATTATTCCTAAGTTCTAACAAAAATGTATGTTTAATCATATATACATTATAGCCATACCAAAAACTATGTCAATATAATGTACAAGTTGGTTGTGGATAAAGTTGACAAACAAAATAAAAGGTATAAAGATATTATAACTCTTGCCAAAGTCCATGCGCTTCATCAACATCTAATCCGGTTTCGTCCATAAGTTCTTGAAGCTCCTCCGCTTCGTCTTTGCTCATATCCTCCTCTTTTGCTTTTTCAAATACCTCGTCATCCATATTATTTTTAATTGGAGAATATCTTAACAAAGTCATTCGTCCAATATTTTCTATATTTTTCATCTACTCCGGCGCCAGGTTGATCATCGTTATAAAAATACATTTCTGCGTTAGTAATTTTTTTATTTTTTAAACTCACCAAATCAGTAATAAAATCATTAAATCCATCAATTTTTTCTGCTGAATTCTCTATATATTGAGTACCATGTGGATCAATAAATTTCAAATAGTAATTATTATTCTTTTTCAACCAAAAAATAAAATCTGGGAAAAATGTTCTATACTCCCCCGATTCTGAATCAAAATAAGGAATTCCGACATTATCCATTGATTGATCAATTTTAGAAAAATACCACCAATCAAAATTCTTGAGATTATTGCCATTTTGATCAATGTAATTTTTCAGTGCCTCAAGAAAATCAATTTCACTTTTCTCTTTGATTATATGTTGGAAATTTTCGGAATCTTGTTTGAATAAAATTGGCGAATAGTAATGTTCTTCTAGAACCTTAAATTCTAAATAATTATCCAGTATTTCAAAAGAATCTTTGGTTGCAATATCTTTTATTTTTTCCTTATACTCTTTTAAAGATATTTTCTTTTGTTGAAGCAATTTATCAATTACCTCTTCTGATAACCTTGGTTTAATGATCTTCAAAATGTCTCTTTCTAATTTTTCTGTTTCTTCTTTGCCAATATTAGTTTTAACTTCCTGATAGTGTGATATTTCGCCATCTAAAATTTTAATTTCAGAGAGTTTTTTAACCGGTTCGTTAAAATAATGATCTGCAACAAAAAGAATATTTTCGGGAGTTCTGCGCCTACGCCTTTCACCGGTAAGAAAGTTTTTTTTGTCTATTGTCTTTTTATAAGTTCGTAATCGTATATTATTCTTTAAAAGTAAAACTTTCGGCCCTGTTTTTTCTACAAATTCAGACACTTCATTAAACTCATTGGTTCCAATCCAAAATGGCTTGTCATTTAACCTACTACTCTCAAAAACAGGAATAAAAATGGGTAATTCATTTTCGTTGATTTTCTCATTTTTACTTATTCCATTTAGTTTTATCCATTCAAGATTTGATTGTTTTTCGAGTCCTTCTAGAATATTTTTTACAACCTCTTTATTCGTAGCAAAGATAAATAAACTTTCTAAAATTTGATTGCTTCTTAGAATTTTTTCTCTTTCTGAATTTGAAAATAGTGCTCTATCTAAACTGTCAAATCTTTTTCTTTGGTTTGGCATTGGTTCTATTCTTATTCCACGTCCGATCGATTGTAAAACATATTTTTTTGCTTCATCACTTACACCAATGTTAATATAATTAATAATATTAGGACGATTAGAGTCCCAACCTTCTGTGAAAACTCTACTACCAAGAAGTATATTTATGTCATTTTTTTTGTTTATATCATCAAAAAAACTCTCTTCAATTACTCTTCCAACTTCATATCCACTTAAAGTATTATTTTCCCATTGCACAACATCACTTGCACGAATAAGCATAAAATATCTATCACTATTAACTAATTTAAAAGCTAATTCTCCTTGATTGTCACGAAATTTTACTACTTCAATATTTCCTTTATTTTTAGTATTAAAAACAAATTCGCGAAAATCTTTTTCTTTTAACTCACGCAACTCAGCTATGAAATGTAAATCAATTTCACCCAAACCAAATAAGTATTTTCTATTTTCTTCAAGTTTTACAACTAAGTTATTTTTTGCTCCCTCAAAATCAAAATTACCTATAGAAATTTCTGCTAATAACTTATAAAAAATCTTAAGGTCTGCTTCTTCAGTGTTAACACTGTTTGCTAATGTTATTAGAAGAGGCGCATGATAAAGATTCTTATTAATTTCTCGTAGTTTATAAAAATGAGATTTTGCTAAAGCGAACACTAATAAACTTTGTGCAATAATGTTTTTTTTATCCTTATCTGAAAAATCATCCGCATCATGACGATTGAAATTTTTAAAATTAGAATCAGCCACATAAAGCATTTTTCCATATCCATCCTTCAAAAAAGTATCTAGTTTATAATCAAAAATTGTTGTAGCGATATCTAAATCATCCGTAAAAGTAGCAGAGAAATTAAATAAAAAGCCATTTTGTGTTAATGCCATAAAGTATTGCTGTCTTAAGGAAGTTTCCTTTTCTCCCTTATGCGCCTCGTCTAAAATCAAATACCAATTACCATTATTATAGATACTTTCATAGTTCAACCTTTGTCCGTCTTTCTTTTTGGACACCATGTCCTTTCCGGCAATATTGTCTGCGCGATAATAGAAAACTGTAATTTCATTTTTATTAAAAATACTTTGCTGATTTTTTATTCTTTCATATTCTTTGAGATTCTTTAAATTTATTGTAATTTCAGAACCTTTATTAAAAATATCAATATGTTCCTTGATCTGATTTAAGATATCATCTTTAGGCGCCAAAATTAAAATATCTTTTTGTGGAATTAGTTTTTTGTCTATTAGATCACCCAAAAGTGCCAAGAGCTTAATCATTACTAGTGTTTTACCACTTCCTGTCGCCATCCAAAAAGCTGCGCGATTAATAAAAGTTTCAAAAGGAATATGTGTTCCAGCAGTAAAGAATTGAGAAAGAAATTTGTAATTTCCATTATCTTCTGTTATTGCCAAGTCATTCTCTAATTCCTGATCCAAACCACTATTTCTATATAAGCGCACAACATCTTGTTTATTTTTATCAACCGTTCCATTTTGCCAGTCATGATAAAGTAAATATAAAAGAGTAGTTATGTTTTCTATCGATTTTTGTTGATATGGAAAAAGATCCCAATCTAGGCCAAATTTCTTTAATTCGTGATACTGCCAATTAGATGGAATGTCTAAATTATCGCGCTCTTTTTCAATTAATTTTTGTAAAATTATTTTTGAAGCCATATTCTACCAATAAATAAGTTTTTTAAGTGATTTATTTTTCTCAAAATCAAGATTGTTTAAATCAACTTCATAATCATCTTCAAAGATAACTTTATCTTTAGTAATTTTCTTAATCTTTTTACCCAAAAGGTTAGAGATTGTTTCAGAAATATCAACATCTGGATATAGTTTTTCAAATGCAAAATGAGCTTTTTCTTTTTTAAGGTCAACATTAAGGGCGATTTTTGCCTGTTTTTCTGACAAAGAAAAATCAATATTCTCTAGTTCTTTTTCATTTGGATTATAAACTGCCTTTTTTAGTGCATCTTCGTATTGTTCTAATTCGTAGTATTTGAAAAATCCTCCACCCGAATATTCTGCCACTAATTCTTTAGAAATACCTACTTGTTCACCAAAAATTACTTTCTTTATTCTTGGTTTATTAAATTGCTCAAATTGCTCACCTATTTCAACTCCAATCCATTTTCTATTTAATTTTTGAGCCACCGCTTGTGTTGTTGCACCACCAATAAAAAAATCTAAGACCATATCGCCCTCTTTAGAAGAAGTTTGTATTGCTCGTTGTAATAATATTTCTGCATTTTCAGTCGAAAATCCTGTTATCGAAGAATAACCAGGAATGTCAGTCCAGTTAGAATCATGTATTTGTGAATCTGAGGCAGCTATTAAATATAGAACACTTCCATTTCTTCCTAGTTTTATCCTATTTTCTTCTTCCATTTTTTTAATTGTGCTTTGTCCAAACGTCCAGTGTCTTCCTCTTGGTGGCTCTCGAAGCTCACCAAATATTAACAAAGCTGGACCTTGCCCTTGTGAATCCATCGCATGCCATCTTTCTCCCTTTTCGGAATAAAAAGATTGTATTGACATAAAAGGATTACTTCCTTTTGTATACCAGAACAAAGAATCTACCGCTGTATTATATTTTTTAGCTTGATCATCTGATTTTTTTATTCTACTTATTGTTAGTTCATTCTTAAAATTATCTTTTCCAAAAATTTGATCTAATATCATTCTCACTATATAATTTCCATTATAATCACACCTGACAAAAATACTTCCGGAATCTTTAAGAAAATCATACGCAATTTTTATTCTATTTTCTAATAATGTAGCCCATGTTGAATCTTTATAATTAACCAAATAATCAAAATCGGCGTTTTCACCTAAGTTGAACGGAGGGTCAATGTAAATTGTTTGTACTTTTTCCTTATATTTTGGTAAAAGTGTAACGAGTGCCTGAAAATTGTCAGATTTTATTAGTCGTCCATCTAATGCTTCGTCTAAATTATCAAATAAACCTATTATTTCAATCTCTAAATCTTTAAAGTATTTTGTATCAACTGGAAGTGTTTGAAAATCTTTATTTAATCTTCCGTCTTTAATAATAATCTTCTGATTAAAATCTTCTTTTACAATGTTCAACTCGCGCCATTCCGCCACCTGCTCTTTTATACCTTTGTGTTTTATAATTTTATCAATAACTTTAAATCCATTAGTTTTATCCGCCAACCTATCAAGAGTAACGACATAATTGGATTTGCGCGCAAATTTTGGTTTGAGCCAGATCTTTTTTAATTCGTCTTCAAAATTACCAATATAATCAATGGCTAAATAGGCAATTTCTTTGATTTTTTTAATCCGGTCAAGATCTCTTTGCTCAAAAATTGTTTCCATATTCCCCGCTAAGTGCTGATACATATACAAATCAAACTGCTCACGCAAAAAACCTTTGGCGTCCTTGTGAATGAAATAATCAATCTCAGTCTGTTTTTTGTAAACCTTAAACGCTTTTTCAATATCTTCAGAGTTTAAAATAATACTTTTTAGGCGCAGATATTTTTCAATATCACTTGTATCTGAAATCGCCGGTTCTACAGTTACGCCACCTAGCAAATCTTGATTGTCTTGAATTAAAAGTTCTGCTTTGGCCAGATCCCTTAAACTCTTTTCGCTTAATATTTTTAGATCTAATCCGTCGTTCTTAAAAAGAATCTTTTTATTGAGTTTCTCTGAATTTTCTAAAATATATTTAATAATTTTAGCGTTATCTGCGATATTTAAAATTGCTTTGAGTTTATCGTATTTATTGTCATTTTTATAAATAACTCTAAATTTTATTACTTTCTTACTGGCGCGCTTTTGCGTTCCAATAAAGTAAAATTGCAATTCTTTCTTTTCATTGGCTTGTTTATGCTTTAGAAGTGAAGCATCAAAATGAAAATCGAAGGCAATTTCTGGATCAGAATTGAGTTGCATATTTTCAATTGTGCGATAATTGGCTTCAGATTTTACATAATAGAGCTTTGCAGTTTTCCAAAATAATGAAACATCCTCACGGTCTGAATAAACTTTGGCATATATATTTTTATAACTTGGAGTAGAAGAGAAGAAAATTGCGCCACCATCAGAAAAATAAGAATCAAAAAAGGTATAAAGCTTGTCGTATAAATCTTCTGGCTTCCCATCACCAAATTTGCTTTTTATCTCACTCTCAATTTTCTTTTTAATCAAATTAAAATAATCTGTCTTGATATTCATCAAATTCACATACCCACTATCACCTTCAAGTTTGGCGCCTACAAATAGGTCTTGGAGAATATTATAAAATTTTTGTTCTTTAGTCATATAATTAAAGTTTCCTATTATTGGATATACTACATTCTAGCAAATTTTGAGAACATTTGAAATGCGCCCGCATTCCTCCTTACAGGAGCAGTACACCTTTTGGATATTTTATTTCGCTTCACTTATAAAATATCTCAAAAGGTCTTGCATTTGGTTCCCTCACCCAAGCTCACCCCTCACTCTCCTGCAGACAGAATTTGAAATCTCGCCAATACCAAACTCCACCTACAAACTATTCTAATATTCTTGAGAATACCAGAATAGTTTGTGTTTTTATTACAGCACTAATTACAACTCTCGCCAAAAGATACAGCCGAGGAAAATTGATTTAATACTGAGAGACTGGGATTGTATTCGAACCAACCTCTAAAAGAGGGGGTTCTATTTCTGCATCCCTTCTTTATAAATAAACTTATATGCGGCAAGAAGATGTTCATGTCCTTTTGCAAGTAAAATTTCAAAAACCTCTTTACCCAATGCCCTGCGAACTACGGTATATATTTTTTTTATTTCTTCATTGGGATAATGTGTCCATGTGCCTGTTTGAGGATTATATGTAGCAAGCGTGTCTGCGCTTATGGGAAATCCATCTTGATAATAGGCCGCTTCAATTAAAGTTTCCGGACTTTGAATTTTGTTTGGATAGGTGCCCATTCTTCGATATGTAAATTCTGTAGTTTCTCCCACTTGCGGACCTTCTGTAGTCATTTCAAGTAAATAAATTCCATCTTCATTAGACAACTCACGAGTTATTACTCCCCTTTCAGCGTATCTGGACAATACTTCAATTACTTCTTCTCTTGAGAGAATATGATCTGGAGATTTTTCTGCAGCAGGGGCATTTTTTTTCGCGTCCGGCAAGGGCTGAGAGTTTAATGAGCTGTTGGTATTTTCCATAATTTTATTATACCAAACTTACGAGCTGGGTGTTTGGTACGCTATTGAAACCTTTTTGCTAAATAATAAAGCTGTTTAAATTTTCTGTTAATCTATGTAAAGTTCTCGGAAAACTTCTCGACTCTTTTATATAAACTATAGACATCTGATTCTCCACTTTTTGCAATTTCACAAGCATAATCAAAAACTTTTTTTGCGATAGCGGGATCTGCATTAATACGCTGTATTTGGTCTATAACACCCTGGCTTCTACTTAACTCCAGATCAATTTGTGGTAAATAAAATACATACTCGTCAGCGCTATCATCCCAACGTACAATGATGTGAATACCATTTATGGCCGTGTCCCCGACAAAAGATTGTTCGAGAATAACAGCTCTTTCATACACAAGTTTATTACTTTCTTCAAGGAGAGTTAATAAGTGCTTTACGTCAATCGCTTGAGAGTCCTCCACCATACTAAGGTCTATAATTTCCGTAGCAATTCTATCTAATCTTGCAACAATTTCCCGTCCTCTTTCATTTAAAAAATCATTAGGTCCAATTCCACTAATTTTTTTCCAATTTATCACACGCTGTGTGTAAGATTTAAAGCGTTTTATTTTTTCTAAAAGTTCTGTTCTCGTTCCTGTTTTACAAGCTTCAATAACTGGAGTTAATTCATTACCATAGTCCTGGGAAACACCATTATCTCCAATCTGAAAAATATCACCAATTCTTTTTCGTTCCCATTTATCTACAATAATTGGTTGTCCGTCTCCTGTTGCCATAAACAAACTATACCATGAAGCAGAACCGGCTGGATGTTTGATACGCTATTGGAACCTTTTTGCTGGAAAGTAAGGGTTTATTTACCCCTTAGGACCCTTACAAGTCTTGTTCCACCATATCCAATTAATAAACATCCGACGATTATGTTTAATACCTGAATTAATGTTGTAGGTATATTTTGTCCTAGTAAGGAAAATACAACTACGGATGTCCCCATAAATAGAAATGTTGCTAATCCAGTTGAAATGCCAAAAATAAATAGTTCTCTTTTCGTGTAGTTGTATTCAATAACTTTTGATGCGAACACACTAGTAAAAAGAACGATAGTTAAAGGACTAGAAATTGTAAGTAAGAAAGTTGAAATAAAGCTACTAAAAATACTTATTGAACTTATTTGTAAATTATTTGAAATATTTCCCCCTGTTACATTTTTAATTATAAAAATACCGAATAGAACAAGAACAATAGAACTAATAATCCCAAAAATTTTCTTAATCTTTTCTTTTTCTAGCAATTTACCAATACCAAGAATCGCGAGTGTAATATATAAATAATCAGCTAGAGTAACTCCTATAACACCAGCAAAACCATCAAAAATTGTTTTTTGTAGGGTTAAGTTTGCGATAAAAAAGAAAACTGGACCAATAGCAAGTTGGAGAACCAATCCAGTCATTAAACCGTTTCTAAAAATTTTCATACTTTTATTATACCACCCTACAACTCTTATCAAACTCCACCTACAAACTATTCTCATATTCTCAAGAATATCAGAATATTCTAAAATCTGTATACATTTCTCTCTCGCGACTCAGAATTTCTTCTGCACAAAGCTGGGAGACTTGGATTCGGACCAAGATAACGTCCTCCAGAGGGACGTGTCCTACCATTAGACGATCTCCCAATATCATAAACTTAACATATTTTATCTAGAATATAAAGGATTTATTTGCTAGAATGAAATTATGGGAATTCTAAGAACTGAAAAAATACACCAGAAATATCAAAAACTTATAGCAAATGGCTTCTTAATAAATGGATGTCTATTATGCAAAACCTCATTAATAAAATTTTTCTAAATAAAAATTTATTTTTTCTTTAGAAGAGAAGCTTTAATGAAACTTGTGAAAAGTGGATGCGGATTAAGCGGACGAGATTTGAATTCTGGATGAAATTGTGTTCCTAGATAAAATGGATGAACTTTTTTAGGCAATTCTGCTATTTCCATTAAAACTCCGTCAGGAGACCTCCCAGAGAATACCAAACCAGCTTTTTCTAAATCTGGAACATATTTCGGATTAACTTCATATCTATGTCTGTGTCGTTCAGAAATTATAGGTTTCTTATATGCGTCAAAGGCAACTGTGCCCTTCGTAAGTCTGCAATCATAAGCACCGAGCCTCATCGAAGCTCCGTAATTTTTATTTTTAATTTTATCAACTTGGTCAGCCATCGTCGCAATAACTGGATGCGAAGTATTCTCGTCCATTTCTGTTGAATTAGCATCTTTCAGTTTCAAAACATTTCGAGCATAAGAAATTGTTAAGATTTGAACACCTAAACATAAACCAAAATATGGAATCTTTTTCCTGTGTGCATAATCTGCCGCCAAAATCATGCCTTCTACGCCTCTATTGCCGAAACCTCCAGGAACTATTATCCCATCTAATTTATCAAGTTCACCTAATAATGAATTATTATTTTCATATTTTTCTGAATCAAGCCAGATAATCTTAGGCTTGAAACCAAGAGCCCAAGTAGCATGATTAATAGATTCAATTACTGAAATATAAGTATCTTTATATGATTTGAAATTAAAATATTTACCCACAATACCAATTGTTACTTCTTTGTCTAATTTTTTTATTTTATTTGCTAGAGCAGTCCAATCAGACAGATCCCTACCTCGCACAGGTAAGCCTATTGTTTTAAGTAAAGTATTCCCAAAATTTTCTTTTTCAAAATTAACTGGCACATCATAAATAGAATAAACATCTGGAGCTGAAATTATTCTTTCAACGGGTATACTGCACACATTGCTAATTGTGCGTTTTATATCTGGTGTTGCGGGACGATCAGCTCTACAAAGCACGAAGTCCGGCTTCAAACCAACAGAATAAAGGTCGAGCACTGCGCGCTGAGTTGGTTTTGATTTCTGTTCTCCTAAGAGTGATGGCGTAGGTAAATAGCTCGTCAAAACAACGAAGACATCGGCTGGATTCTTTGATTTCATCATTCTTGCTGCTTCTAGGAAAGGAAATAGCTGATGCTCACCTACTGTGCCACCATACTCCACTATTACAATTTCTGATTTATTTTTTTCCTGACAAGATTTAATGCGTCTAATTATTTCTTTTGGTATATCTGGATAAACTTCAACATCTTCTCCACCGTATTCTAAATTGCGTTCCTTTTTTATAACCTCAGCATAGATCTGCCCAGTGGTCATATAATTTTCACGCAAACTAATTTGATTTGTAAAACGTTCGTAATTTCCTAAGTCTTGATCTGCCTCAATACCATCTTCTCCAACAAAAACTTCTCCATGTTCAGCCGGACGAATGGTGCCCGCATCAATATTGACATACATATCTGCTTTCATAATGGTTACAGCATAACCACGAGACTGTAATATTTTTCCGATTGAAGAAGCGGCAATTCCCTTACCAACACTAGACATAACCCCCCCCACTACAAAAATATATTTTGTTTCTTTTTTTTGCATATTTTAAACTATTTATTCAAATATTTTCTAACTGCTAAAAAGCTTGAAATTACACCTAAGATTATACCTGATAATAAAAGTATTGCAAAAATTTGGAAAAAGCTGGAAATATAATAATCATACATATTTATTCCAAGAAAATCAGTCATATTATGTCCAAGCCAAGCTGATGCTGGCCAGAAAATAAGTAAAGTTATTAATGTCGCGATAATACCATAGATAACACCTTCAATCATAAATGGTCCGCGCACATACATATTGGAAGCACCCACGAGACGCATAACACCGATTTCTTCTTTAGAGATAAAAATAGTTAATCTAATTGTATTGAAAGTTATTATAATTGAAATAATTACTAAAATTAATGTAATAAGGAAGCCGAGCTTTTGTGCACCACCTATTATGTTATTTAATCTATCTATAACTAATTTATTTTGATGATAATTTACTTTATCTATAATAGAAGCTCCGCCTGAAGCAAGAGCATTGTCAGACTTCATAAAATTAGCAATACTTTCATACTGAGAAACTTCTTTTGCTTTAACATTAAGATAACCTCCGAGTGGATTCTCCCCTATTTCATCTAAAGCAGCAATGGTTGGATAATTACCCTGATGACGATCTCGGAAAATCTTCAATGCCTCATCCGCACTCGTATAAGATACTTGTACCACTTCAGGCAATTTTTCTAATGAAGATTTTAAAAGCATAATTTTATCTTCTCCCGCATTAACAGTAAAATAAATAGTTACATCCACTTTATCCTTGATTTGATCAAGAGAAAAATACAAAACAGTTTGTAAGAAAATAATCAATGTAATTACACAAAGAGTTATCGTAACAACTAAAACTGCAGCCCAAGAAACAAGACCACTTCTTTTGAAATTTAGAAATCCACCTTTTATAATTCTTTTAAATGCAGTGATTGCCATAAATGCAATTATATCATACTACTTATTATGCTTAGTATCTCTTATAATTTTCCCATTTTCCATTGTAATTACCCTTTTCCCAACAGATTCAATAACTCCGCGATTGTGTGTAGTTAAAATCACCGTTGTACCAAGGTCATTTATTTTCTTTAAAATCTGAACTATTTCATGCGTGTTAACAGGGTCTAAGTTCCCAGTCGGTTCATCAGCAATAACGAGCTCTGGTTGGTTAATAATTGCTCGTGCTATAGCTAGACGCTGTTGTTCGCCACCTGACATCTGACTTGGAAAATGAAATAGCCTATGACTCAAATCAACAAGCTCTAAAACATGTGGAACATCGGAAGCTATTTCTTCTTCATTTTTACCAACAGCCTCCATCGCAAAAGCGATATTTTCATATGCTGTTTTATTAGAAAGTAATTTATAATCTTGAAAAACTACACCTATGCGTCGACGCAATTTGGTTAAATCTTTATTTTTTAATTTATGTACATTAATTGATTCGAAAAAGACCGTGCCATCACTTGGGATTTCATCTGCTAGAATCATCTTTGTTAGAGTTGTCTTACCTGCCCCTGAATGACCAACAATAGAAACGAATTCTCCCGTTTCAACTGTAAAGGTAATATCTAGAAGTGCAGTAGCATCTCTATAAATTTTTGAAACATTATTAAAATAAATCATTCTTTATCTATTCTATCACAAATTTTTCTCTGCTTCAATAAAAATATCTAAATTCCCATCTAATACTCCTTCTATATCTGATATCTCAACTTTAGTTCTATGATCTTTAACCATTTTGTAAGGATGTAATACATAAGAACGAATTTGATTACCCCATTCTATTTCAGTGTTTTTTGTTAATTTAATACTCTCTTCTACTGATTTCTTTTCTTCTTGTGCTTTCTTGAAAATTTTTGCTCGAAGAATAGAGAGAGCTTGCTCACGATTCTGTTCTTGAGAGCGTTCACCTGAAGCATGCACAGAAATATTTGTAGGAATATGGACTATTCTAACAGCTGTTTCTCTTTTATTTACATTCTGCCCGCCTGGACCACCAGAACGAGCAAATTCTATTTTTAAATCTTCTGGTCTAAGCAATACATCACGCTCTTCTAGTTTAGAAAATTTCGGCAAAACTTCAACAAGAGAAAAGGAAGTATGTCTCAATTTTTTTGCATTAAATGGTGAAATACGAACTAGACGATGCACGCCGGATTCATTTTTTAAATTTCCATATACGTTTTTTCCAGAAATTTCTACACTAATATTGCGATATCCTCCATGGTCATTCTTGTGTTCATGAATAAATAAAATCTCCCAACCTTTTTTCTTTGCATATTTTTCATACATTTGAAAAAGCATTGCCGAGAAATCCTCGGCATCATCTCCACCTGCGCCAGGAATTATGGTAACAATAGCATTACCTTTGTCATATTTCCGAATACCTTCTTTCTTATATTTTAGTTCTGCTAATTCCCTTAGAATACTTTGTGCTTTGTCTTTATCACTCCAAAAATCCTGACTTTGTATCAATATTTCAAGTCTATTTATTTCTTTTTCAACTTCATTTATATCTTTTTTCATTTTTTATATTATGTGTTAACCCATTTTACCAAAAACTACATTTATTTGCTATAATGTCATATATTAATGAAGAAATACATAAAAACAAATAAAGATTATCTACACCATCAAAGATCTCCAATGACTGACGTCTTTAGAGAAATATTTTTCGGCATAGAAGACGGTATGGTTTCTACTCTAGGTTCAATAACTGGTATAGCAATAGGAAGTAATAATCACGCTACGGTTATTCTAGCAGGAATAGTTATTGTTTCTGTAGAATCTATTTCTATGGGTATAGGATCTTATCTTTCAAATCATTCTCAAGAAGAAGTAGAAAAAAGAGAGAAAGAAGAAGAAAAAGAAGGCTTAGAAAAATTCCCAAAAGAAGAAAAAGAGGAACTCTATCAAATGTATTTAGACACTGGCTGGTCAGAAAACTTAGCAAGACAAATGTCAGAAGAAGCTTCTAAAAATAAAAAGCTAATTTTAGAAGAAATGATTACACACGAACTCAAAATTCCAGATGGAAAAAAATCAATATCTATCAAAGGCGGATTTTATATGTTTTTCGCATATATTTTAGGTGGCTTTATTCCATTATTTTCTTATTTAATTTTACCACTTAAAAATGCTATTCCTTTTTCCATAGGAATAACTTTAATCGGAATTTTAACATTAGGAATAATCACTGCAAAGTTTACTAAACAACCAGTAATAAAATCAAGTCTCAAAGTACTTTTCATAGGAGGAACAGCTCTAGCAGCAGGACTCATAGCTGGTGTGTTAATAAGATAATAAAATGGAGCCGAAAGTGGGAATCGGACCCACGTTCCTACTTTACGAAAGTAGTGTTCTACCACTGAACTATATCGGCAAAGACAACCTAGAGCCGTTGCGCAGGATTGAACTGCGGACCTCGTCATTACCAATGACGTGCTCTACCAACTGAGCTACAACGGCAAACATATCTAAATATATTAGTTTATCCCCACACCTTTGACAAGAGAAAAGGTGTGGGGATTTATTTTGGTCTTTTTTGCAAAATTATACAAAAGAAATATTTCTATAGCCCTTTTTCTTTGCGCGAGCGACCGGACTTGAACCGGCAACCTCTTCCGTGACAGGGAAGCGCTCTAACCAGTTGAGCTACGCCCGCAATTTTTTTATATTTCTCTCAAATTGCTGCTTCTTCCTTTTTAAAAACAAAAAGGAATTACCCTTATTATACATAATTTTGTATATTTTCAAAGCTTTTTTGTGTCGACGCCAAGAGTTGCACTTGGGACCTGGCGCTTATGAAACGCCCGCTCTAACTACCTGAGCTACGTCGACATAGTATAAAATATAACAGAAAACTTAAAAAAATAAAAGCTTTTCGGGGTCAGCCATACGCTCTATTGCTCCTAATATTTTGTTTCGGATGGTAGTGCCTTTTCTTACTTTAACCCTAAAAATACCTTTATATCTTTCTTTCTCTTCCATAGAAGCTTTTTTAAGATTCGTCTGTATAAATGTGGTTTTAGAAAATTGTTCATTTTTAACATTTAAAAAATTTATCCAGAAAGATTTAATACTACTCTCCTCTTTTCTAAAAAATTCATTTAATGTCAAACGAAAAATAAGAGAATCTTTTTCTATATTCCACAATTTCAACCATTTGAAATAAAAACGTATCATTAATGGGTTGCTATTTGTAAAACCAAACTCACCATTTTCATATTTATAACCCTCACCCCAATATAGACCCAAACCAACCATTAAAATGTCTCTATCTGATAAACTACCCAACATCACCATGCCTTCTTTTTTATTTAAAATATTTCTTTGCATCCTATCTTTTCTTTTTAATTCTGAATATCTTAAAAGACCCCTTATGGATTTCATCTTACCTTTAGTCTTTATTTTTTTTATTGCAGATTCTGTAAGAATAATATCCTTACACCAAAAACTAAGAGTCGATTTTGTGACATCTAATTTTTTTGAAATATCATCTAAACTTGCACCACTTACTCGCATTTTCTTTGCTGTTTCTTTTACACCTGGATAGTACATAAGGTATATTATATCCTATATTGGGTACAAAAACAATTGCATATTATAACGAGCTGATATATACTATTCCACATAGCGGGGTAGAGAAGAGGCATCTCGTAAGGCTCAGCGTTAAAAATATGGGCCCCCTCTTGGGAAACCTTGAGGTGCGTACTCGTCAAATTCGGAGAAATCCTCTCCACTAATCAGTGGAAAGACAATTCCGAGCTAAATTTTTCAAAGTAATTTGGAAATAAATGTGTAGAGACTAGATGACGGGCTCCTTAATCTTTAATTAAATTAAAGAAAGGAGATGGTATAGTCCAGACCACAAAAATTCTTTGTAGTGAAAACTATAGTGGTAAAGCATAACCTTAAGACCCACGTTCGATTCGTGGCCCCGCAACAATATTTTTAAATATACCCATACCCATGGAAAATCTGCTCATATAAAGCAATAACCCTCTTAGCTTCGTGTTGAGAAAGTTCAAAAGCCAGACCCTCATGCGCTATTTTATTTCTTATAGTATGAACTTCCCAAGCAATTGTTAAACTAGGAAAATTATCTTGATTCGCTGATTTTAATCTATCACCCAAAGTTTCTCCCTTAAATCCCATCTGATCCATTAACATTTCAAGCATTAAATCAGCTTCAATAATTGCTAACTTCCAATCACTAGAATGTTGAGAAAAAAGATAATTCAAAGTCTTACTCCAATGTTCGTTTTTAGAACCACCAACTTCTTCACGCAACCTTTTTTCTTGTTCAGTTTTATTGTGCGCATACTCAGCAATCTCATGATGTAAATGTTTATGCTCTTTAGCTCTAATTTCAAGCAAGCGAATAAATGTATAACAAATTACAGTAAGGAAAAACATTGCAAAGAAAAATAAAATCGTTTTCTCAAGATTTATTGCTTCTTCAGTCGTAAAATAAGCAAAAAATTGTTTAATATGAATTGCCCCTTGATTAAACAAATACTCTGGATTGAAATATTTAGAACCAAGAAATGTGTCATTAATAAGATTATTTTGATTTTGCATATATAAAATATATTATACCTCTATTTATCTTTAATTTCTTCAAATTTCTTACCAATTTCAAAAAGTAAATTCTCTCCCCCATTTGGTACCATAAATTGTATTCCTAATGGTAATTCTTTACCATCTATCAAAACATTACCAGAAGGTAAAGAAATGGCTGGAATACCAACTATATTTGCTGTAACTGTAAAAATATCCGCTAAATAAACAGAAAGTGGGTCACTTTTTTCACCTATCTTCCACGCCACAAATGGCGCAGTTGGAGTTGCAATAAAATCAACATCTTCGAAAACTCTATTAAATTCTTTTTTTAATATATTGCGAGCAATTTGTGCTTTACCATAATACGCATCATAATAACCAGCTGAAAGTACATAAGTACCTAGAAGTATTCTCCGACGAACTTCTTTTCCAAAACCAAAACCTTTAGTAAACATATAATCTTCAAGCAAATTCTTTCCTTCTTTATGTAAACCATATCTAACTCCATCAAAACGAGATAAATTGGTCGATGCTTCAGCTGGCATAATAATATAATAAACAGCTAAAGCTAAATCAAGATTTTTTATAGAAATATCCTTAATTTTAAAACCAGATGCTTTAAATTTTTCAATAGACTGCTCGAAATTTTCTTTAACTTTTATATCCACACCATCTCCATTTATCAAATCAAAGGGTATACCAATAACTAAATCTTTTTTTATAGGAGATTGTGTGTATGTAGTATCAAAAATAGAAGTACTATCTAAAACATCATGTCCATAGATAGCATCATAAATAATTTGTGCATCCTCTACATTTTTTGCAATAGAACCAATACAGTCCAGAGATGAACCCATAGCAATAAGTCCATAACGTGAGATACGACCGTATGTTGGCTTCATCCCAACTATTCCGCAGAAACTCGCAGGTAAACGCACAGAACCTCCTGTATCAGAACCCAGAGCACCAAGAGCAAGATTCGCAGCCACAGCGACAGCTGACCCACCCGAAGACCCACCTGCTACTCGCGATACATCATTCGGATTTCTTGTCACTCCAAAAGCAGAATTTTCTGTTGACCCTCCCATAGCAAACTCATCTGTATTTGTTCTACCTAAAAAAACAGCACCCTGTTTCTTTAATTTAACTATCACAGTCGCATCATAACTAGCTGTATAATTTTCTAAAATTTTTGACGCAGCAGAAACTTTTCTTCCTTTAATTAAAATAACATCTTTAATAGCAAGAGGAATACCTAAAAGCGGATACGACTCTCCTTTGGCAATACGAGCATCTGCATCTTTTGCTTGGTCTAATACATCATTATAAACTTCTAGATATGCATTCAACTCTTTATTTTCATTTTTAATCAGAGATAAATAAGCTCCCGCCAATTCCACTGCCGAAAATTCTCCAGCATCAAGTGCTTTTCTTGCTTTTTTTATTGTTAAATTTTTTAAATCAATCATCCCAGTACTAAAATTTTAATTAATAATCTTTATCTTTATATCCCGTAAATAAAAATTTAGTACGGGACAAGTAAAATCACAGAATTTTTTTTACTTTCAAAAATCCATCTTGCGCATCTGGAAATTGTTCAATAATAAGTTCTTTAGAAAATTCACTATTCTTTGCTTGATCCTCACGCCAAACATTATGAACCTTGAGATCTGCTTCAACTTCACCAATTTCGACTGATTCTATCTGCTTTACATAACCTAAAATACCCTCCATGTCGGAGAGTAAAGACTTTTTTTCATCTTCTGAAAGTTCTATTCTGGCTAATTTAGCTAGATTTTCAACATCTTCTATGTTCACATAATGAGTATAGCAAAATCGAGTTAAAAAATAAACATCCTAATTTATCGTATCTACGCTATAGCGTAGATTAATTTCTATTAATTAATATATGATTTGGCTAATTTGAATGTCTTAAATTCTTTTTGTAAACCAATTCTTTTTAAGTAAGCAAGAAAGTCAGTTGGTAATGGAGATGGTCCAACCCATACACTTTTTTGAATCATAATAAAATCAAAATTTTTAAGTTGTCGGCGAAACCAATCTCTCTCCTTTTTTCTGCCTTCCGGAATATCGTATATAAGAAGTAAATTTTTCGATGTATCTTTTTTAAAATCAGAAATAAAAGATTGCAAATATTTCCTTTTGGAAATATTATTTTTCTTTTCTTTTTTTGAATCATTAAAATCTGGCAAACCAAACATATTTACCGACATACCTTTATAAAGAATTTTCCTTCCACTACTCATATTGTTTATTATACATCCTCCAAGCCATCTACGCTATAGCGTAGATGTAGATATTTAACAAAAAAGACTTCTTTTAGTGGACTACTTTTTTAAATCTAATTATACCGTACCCAATAAGTAAACATCCTACTATTATATTCATTACTTGAATCATAATTAGAGGTATATTTTCTTTTAATAAAGAAAATAAAACTACAGATATACCCATAAATAAAAAAGTAGCCATTCCCGTCCCAAAACCAAATATAAATAATTCTTTTTTTGTATAATTGTATTCAATAGATTTTGCCATAAAAATACTTGTAAAAAAAACAATAGTCATTGGACTAGAAATAGTAAGAAGGAAAACGGAAATAAAACTTGAAAATAGGCTAGCTGAATTGATATTTATGGTGGTTGAAATACTTTCATTTATTATTCCTTTTATAATAAAAATTCCAAATAAAACCAACATAAATGAACTCAAAATTCCAAACCACTTTTTTATTTTATCTTTTTTAAGTAATTCTCCAATACCCAAGACTGCAAGTGTAATATATACATAGTCGGCTAGTGTGACTCCTAAAACAGCTACGAGACCATCGAGGGTGGTTTTTTGTAGCGTTAAATTTATGATATAAAAGAAAACAGGACCTATCGCAAACTGTAGAAATAGTCCTGTTAATAAACCATTTTTGAAAATTTTCATTTTTATCCTACTAAAGCTTTTATCCTTTCTTCCACTGGTGGGTGAGTTGCAAAAAGACTACCAATTTTTTTACCAAGACTAAAACCCTTAGGGTCAGCAATATAAAGATGGGCAATTGCGCCAGATTGACGAGTCATAGGTTTGCTATATTGAGAGATTTTGCGAAGTGCATTAGCAAGACCTTCTGGATATCGGCTTAAAAGTGCTCCGGATGCATCAGCTAAAAACTCTCGTTTTCTAGAAATTGCAAGTTGTATTAACATAGCAAAAATAGGTGCCAAAATTGATAAAACAATTCCGACAATTATAAAAATTCCTCCTTTATTATTATCGTCACTGCGCCTGCTAAAAAACAAACTCCGCGTAAAAAAATCAGCCAAAATAGAAATAAAACCTACAAGCACTACAACAACAGTTGAAAGCAACATGTCGCGATTACCTATATGTGAAAGTTCGTGTGCAATTACTCCTTCTAATTCTTGTTTTTCTAAAATAGTAAGTAGCCCAGTCGTTACAGCAACAACAGCATGTTCTTTATCTCTACCTGTAGCAAAAGCGTTCGGTGCTTGATCTTCCACAATATATACTTTTGGCATTGGAAGTCCTGCGGTAATTGCCAGATTTTCAACAGTTGTATATAAAACAAAGTTCTCTTCCCTTTTAGCTTCTTTTGCTCCAGTAAGTTTCAAAACTATTTTATCCGAAAAATAGTAAGAGAAAAAATTCATCAAAATACTGAAAATAACAAAAAAATAAAGAATATTAGAATTACCATAATAAAAACTAAAAAAATAACCAAAAGTAATAACCACCACAAAAAAGACCGACATTAAAAGCCAAGTCTTTGTAATATTTTTTGACTGTTGTGTATATAGAGTCGCCATAATCTGAATATTTTTTCTAGAACTTTACTTCTACAGGATTTTGAGCAACATCATTATCAGCAAGATCAAAAAAGTCCATTTTAGAAAAATTAAACACACTTGCAATAACATTACCAGGGAAACTTTCAATTGAAGTATTTAAGTCGCGAACATTCGCATTATAAAATCTTCGTGCTGCTTGGATTTTATTTTCTGTATCCGAAAGTTCATTTTGTAATGCTAAGAAATTTTGATTAGCTTTCAAGTCAGGATAAGCTTCAGCTATTGCAAAAATAGACTTAAGCGCACCAGTTAGCATATTCTCAGCTTCTGCATGCTCGGGAGTTGGACCACTTGCACCCATAGCCATACTTCTAGCTTTTGTAACATTTTCAAAAGCTGTAGCTTCATGCGTAGCATAACCCTTAACACTATTTACCAAGTTGGGAATTAAATCGTATCGGCGTTTTAATTGCACTTCAATATCTGCCCAAGCTTCTTTGGTACGATTACGAAGCGCTACAAAACTATTAAAAATAAAAATTAATAATAAGACTACAACCCCTAAAATAATTAAAAGATACATATTTATATTATATCACAAAAAGAATAAAGTTAGAAAGTTTTATTTTTTCTTTTTAACCTGCCACTCTTCTACAAGCACCAACAAAGGTGAAGCTAGGAAAATTGAGGAATATGTGCCAAAAAACATTCCAGCGGTAAGCATAAGAGCAAAATACCTTGTAGAAACAGGCCCAAAAAAGAATAACACTAAAAGCACAATAATAACTGTAAGTGATGTACAGATAGAGCGCACGAATGATTGCTCTAAGCTTTTGCCTACAACTTCACTAAAGTTTATTTTAGCCACCGTAGCTTGATTTCTTAAATTTTCTCTAATACGATCAAAAATAACTATTGTATCAGAGACAGAAAGACCCAAAATGGTCAAAACTGCAACTACAAAAAGAGTATCAAGCTCTGCCCCATAGTAATGAGAAAGAACAACAAATAATCCAACAGGTATAATTACATCATGTAAAAGTGAAACAATAGCAATGAAACCATATTTCCAAGAAGAAATTGGCTTAGAAACTTTTCTAAAAGCAAAAGCAATAAAACAAATAATCGCAAGCGAAATTAAAATAACTGCTAATATTGCTTTTCTCGTAAGTTCTTGCCCAACAGAAGGTCCAACAGAATTGAAACTCATTTCAGTCAAAGGGCTAGCATCATTTTGAGAAAGTGTTTTTAAAAGAAGAGTGTGCTCAGAATCATTTAAATTTCTAGTCTTTACAATATATCCTAACTCTCCTGTCGGCTGAAGAAGCATAGAACCGAATTTAAGATTAAGAAGAGATTTATCTAAAACATCTTGTGCTGGACGAGAAGTCTTATAAACTACTTCACTTAGTGCACCACCCTTAAAATCAATACCAATATTTAATCCAAATATAAAAAATGATATAAAAGAAAGAACAACTAAGCCTATTGATATACCGATAAATATTTTTTTGTATTTTATTATAAACATAATTTTTTATTTATTCTTATTGTTTTACAATTTATTTACTCAATCCACTTGAAAATAAAAACCTGGCAATTTTTCCTTCTCCCAAGAAAGTAAGTGCTGAAAGAAAAATACGAGTTATGGTAATAGCACTCAACATTGAAACAATAACACCCATACCAAGAGTTAAAGCAAAACCTTTAACTAAAGATGTACCAAACCAGAAAAGAATAACTGCTGTTATGAAATTAGAAATATTAGAATCACGAATAGAGAACCAAGCTCTAGAAAAACCAACAGAAATTGCATCAGCAACAGTTCGGCCAGAACGCAATTCTTCTTTTACGCGTTCAAAAATAAGCACATTCGCATCGACAGCAATACCAATAGAGATTATAAAACCAGCAATACCAGCAGCTGTTAGTGTAACTGGTAAAAGTTTAAAAAGTGTTAATATTATAGAAATAAAAATACAAAGCGAAATAGTAGCTATTAATCCTGGCAAACGATATAAAAAAATTAAGAAAAGAGCTACTAATAAAAATCCAACAACAGTTGCTTTAACTCCAGCATTTACTGCATTATCTCCTAAAATAGCACCAATGGTTTGTGTAGATAAAAGAGTTATAGGTACAGGAAGAGCTCCAGAATTAAGTCTACCAACTAATTGCTTGGCCTCAGTTGGAGTAAAGCTTCCAGAAATAACAGCTTGACCATTAGGAATTTCTTCTCTAACAACTGGAGTGGATATAGGAGCACCGTCTAGATAAATCGCAACCATTTTGCCAATATTATTTTTTGTAATATCTGCAAAAAGCTTCGTCCCAACATCATCAAACTGTAAACTCACTTTTGGTTCTCGAGTATTTGTATCAAATTCTAAAATTGCTTTCTGTAAATATCGTCCCGTAAGCTCAGTTGAAACAAATTGAGAATTTGCATCTATAGTTACTTTGCCATCTTTATCTACAGTTGCATTTTGAGGAGCATCTTTAGGAGCTTCAATCTTAAATTCAAGAAGAGGCGTCTGCCCAATCATATCTATAGCCTGTTTTACATCGGTCACACCAGGTAGGTCAACTATTAACTGTTCACCTGCACCAGAAATCAAACCACCATGCTGAACCTGGACAACAGGCTCAGAAACTCCAAAAATATTTATACGTCGTTCAATAACATCACGAAGAGCAGACATTGATTCACCTACCTGATTAGCTGGAACCAAAGAAGTGTCAGCTTTATAAATTAAATGAGTGCCTCCAGACAAATCAAGACCAAGACGAAAAGGATGATTTTTGAAAAATGATTTTTCATTTTCAAAATTCTTGTTTAATTTGGGCTCAGATTTAAAAACAAAAAAAGCTATCCCAGAACCCAAAACAAGTATTATTAAAGCTAAAATTATCTTTTTCCACATAAATATAAAGGTATTCTATACCCATACACTTAAAAAGTCAACAAAAATAAGCTTATATTGAAAATAAAAAAAAATAAGTGTGTGGGTATACACTTTTCACAAAAAATGCAAATATTTAGATGTTTACTTTTTCTTATAAAAACAAGAATAAATAAAAAATGTTACAATCTTCTTGTGGAATATTTAATAAACTTTATTGAAGCGAGCGGCTACTTTGGATATGGTGTTTTGTTTTTGATTATTTTTCTAGAATCTTTTCCACCAACCCTTTTTTTGCCTGGAGATAGCTTGCTTTTCATTACAGGGTTTCTCGCTTCTCAAGGATATTTTGACATGACATTATTGGTGGGAATTCTTTTTATAGCTAGCGTATTTGGTTATATTTTTTCTTACAAAATGGGTAAAAAACTTCGTGACTTTATTTTAAAAAGTAATGATAAATATTATTTTAAAAAGAAACACCTAGAATACACTGAAGAATTTTATAAAAAATACGGAATGAAAACATTAATTATTGGTAGATTTATTCCGATAGTTAGATCTTTCAGTCCGACTTTAGCCGGAGCAGTAAATATGGATTATAAAAAATTTATAAAATATGTTTTAATTGGTGGTTTCCTTTGGATTGGAGGACTTACAAGCATAGGCTTCTATTTAGGAAGAATAATTCCTAATGCTGAGAAACTTCTCACTCCCATTATATTAGCTATTATTTTTGTATCTTTTATTCCAACATTCGCAGAATATTTAATAATAAAAATAAAAAAAATATTCAATAAACAAAATTCTAACAAAATAGAAATTAAATAAATTTTCTTACGAAATATGCAACCAGAGCACCAAGAACAAAACCACCAAAAATATCAAGTGGAAAATGCACCCCTGCGATAATACGCGAAATTCCAATGATAAAAGCAAAAAACATAAAAAAGTAACCAGCTTTTTTATGAAAAAGAAAAATCGCAGTTGCAAATGCGAAAAAAAGCATAGAATGCTCAGACGGAAAAGAAAAAGTGGTTTTAGTAAAAAGGGGGTGAATATCATATAATGATAAAACTGGTCGTGGAATATGAAATAAATTTTTTAAAATTACAGCCAGAATCCAAGCCAATACGCCGGAAAAAAATACTATAAAAAATTCTTTCCACTTTTTTATTAAAAAAAGTCCCGCTAAGATAACTACAATATATGGAAAATAAACAGCAAAGAAAATAACTATTTTATCAAAAATTTCTGACTGATGAGCTAAATTATAAAAAAAATAAAAAATTTGATTATTCATAAATTATGATCACGCACAGGTCTGACCTGTGCAACTTTATTCTTCGCTACGGTTAATACATTATTAAGCAACATTGCGACCGTCACTGGCCCGACGCCTCCTGGTACTGGCGATACGTATCCAGCAATATCTTTCACAGATTCTAAATCAATATCACCAACAATACCAGAATCAGATTCAGAAGTACCTGCATCTATTAATACTGCTCCACTTTTTATCATATCTCCTGTAATATATTTTCCTTTTCCTATACCTGAAATTATTATATCTGCTTTTTTTATTAAATCTTCTTTGTTTTTAGTCTTACTAGTAACTATTTCAGGATTTAATCCTCGAAATTTAAACAATGCTGTAACAGGCTTTCCCACCAATGTTCCTTGACCTAATATTAAAATATTTTTTCCAATTAAATCTAAATTTATAGAATCTAAAAGTGCCATACAAGAAAGAGCTGTTGGAAAACCCACAGTGGTGAAACCGCTGTAAAATTTTTGACTTGCAATCGTTCCCAAACAATCCACATCAAGTTTTGGATCAATAGCATCTAAAACCATTTGACGGTCAATGTGCTCAGGTATAGGAAGCTGAACAATGATCCCACACATATTTTTAGTTTTATTTAAAACTTTTATTTCTTTTATTAAATCAACTGTATTTATAGATGCAGGGAAAAACGCATTATGAAATTTAATACCAATTGATTCTGCTGTTTTTGCTTTCATTTGCACATACTGCAAACTTGCAGAATCATTACCCACCAATACATCACAAAAAACCGGTTGAAAAGACAAAGAGGTTATTTCTTTTTTTATTTTAATTAGAATCTCTTCTCGTAATTTTTTCCCGTCTAGAATTTCCATTTGTAATTCGTAATTTTTAATTCGTAATTTATTCACGCACCTAAAAATTCATTTTTCATATTATCACGATGTACCAACCTAGAATATTTACGCATACTAACCAAGATCCCCAATGCTGAAAATTCAGTTAATAAATGTGAACCACCGTAACTCATAAAAGGTAGTGGGATGCCCGTAACTGGCATAAGCCCAAGATTCATACCAATATTAACGAGTATATGACTCATAAAAAAAATAGCAATACCCATACCAAAAAGTATTTCAAAATTAGATGCGCCTAGTGATGCATAATAAAGAACTCTCCAAATTACAAGACTATAAAGAATAAGAATCAACATAGAACCAACGAAACCCCATTCTTCAGCATATGCAGCAAAAATAAAATCAGACTGAGGAACTGGTAAAAACTTTAATCTTGATTGTGTGCCAAAACCTAGACCCTTGCCTGTAAATTGCCCAGAACCTACAGCAATAGTTGATTGGAATACATTGTAGCCAGTTTTGTGAACATCAGTTAGAGGATTTATAAAATTATAAATGCGAGCTTTTTGATATGGAGCAAAAGCAAAAAACCAAAGTGATGCAAAAATAATTACTCCAGAAGTAATAACTAAAAATAAATGAAGTTTGGAAATCCCAGAAACAAATACCATCCCAAACCATATAAAAACAATAATCATAGCAGAACCAAAGTCCGGCTGAAGTAAAACCAAAACAAGTGGCACAAGAGCATAAAACAGAGAAATAAAAATATGTTTTATATCTCTAATTTCTACATGCCGACGAGAAAAATATTTTGCTAAAACAAGTACTAATATTAGTTTCATAACATCAACTGGTTGAAAAGAGAAAAAACCAAAATCAAACCAACCCTTAACACCATGTGTTATATTACCTACAATAACAAGTATAAGTAAAATAAAAGACGAAAATAAAAATAAAAAAACCAATACATCTGTGCGTTTTAAAAAACGAAAATCAATAAAAGAAAAAATAAAAAAAACAGCAAAAGATATAATAATCCAAATAATTTGTTTACTAAAAAAATCCCCCGCATTTTCAAGTGGAGCAAAAGATTTCATTGTAACTAATCCCGAAAAGATTATTGGTATTATAAAAAGAATAAGCAACCAATCTATTCTTTTGAAAGCTTTTTCTGCCATAGATTATTTTAACTGTACAGAAAAGATATCATACATAGGTATTATTTCTTTAGCCACTACAATACCAGACAATGGTTCAGGCCAAGTAAAATTAATATCAGCATCTTCAAGTGGCATAATTTGATTTAAAGAAGTACTACTAGCAGAAATAGCATTACCTGACGCATCATAAAGAATTGCAATAATATTCATATTGGAAATGGTAAAAAGAGAATTGTTTTTTACAGTAGCAGAAAGTCGCGGATTTGTTGTTTCATCTTTAAGTTCAATATTTGAAACTAAAACTTTCAATTGATTAATTTTTTCTTGAGAAACTTGAAGCCATGTTGGTATTTCAGTAAATTCGAAAGTTACATAAACAGGGATAGAATTCCCAATATCTATCCCAGGGTCAAAAATAGCAAAATTACTACCTGGAGGAATAAAAGTACTACCTTCTCTTTTACCAATATAGACATTATTAGCATCAGCAAAACGAAATCTGTAATTTATTTTTTTTACAGCAGTATTTTTATTATGATTTGTAAGATAAGCAACAGCATTATAACGTCCGGGTATTACCTTAAAAGCGCGAGCCCAAAGAATAGAAATTTGATCAACTTCTAAAATGCATGCTCTAGCACAAGACCCCCCACAATCAATTCCTGTTTCATTTCCATTTTGTTTATTATCAACACAAGTTGGTGTCTTATTAAATTTAGGATAAATAATTAAAAATCCAAAAAATAGAAAAAATAAAATGAGAACACTAATATAGAAAACCTGTCTTTTTAAAGCCCACATCATAACAATATAATAGCATTAAAAATAGAAAAAAACAGTCCTAATATTTTTAGAATTATTTTTAGAATCCCGTACGAAAATAAATTTTCTAACGGGACAAATCAAGTACTCGGTGCTGGCGACTGCCTACTTTTGCCAAAAAGACTATCATCGGCTCGACAAGGCTTAACTTCTCTGTTCGGAATGGGAAGAGGTGTGACCCTTGCGACAAATCACCAACACTGAAAACTCGACATATAAAAATTTCAAATTAAAAATTACGAATTACGAATTTAAATTCGTAATTAATAATTGCTAATTCGTAATTTCATCGCTATCGCGATGGTTGTGGTTTCCAAATTTCTTAACAGGAATCGAAACATTAGTACTTCTCAGCTCAACGCATTACTGCGCTTACACTTAAAGCCTATCAACGTGATCATCTCTCACGGTTCTTAACGATTCCTAATCTTGAAGCTGGCT